>MDTD01144954.1_pt1 | contig 31891 bp, 32 predicted proteins | sample 811221 | NCBI WGS metagenome assembly MDTD01 (sample SAMN05326646, study PRJNA326480) | marine metagenome | isolation source: seawater | place: Pacific Ocean: South West | collected 2011
ATTGATGAGAAATAGATATATTAGATTTAGTGAACCACTTATCGGTAAAGAAGAAATTCAATCAGTTAAAAAAGTATTAAAAAGAGGTTGGTTAACAACTGGTTTAAGAACTAAATATTTTGAAAACAAATTTAAAAAATATAAAAAAGCGAAATATGCACTTGCTTTAAACTCGTGCACAGCCGCACTACATTTAAGTTTAAGATTATTAAATTTAAAAAAAATGATGAAGTCATTACATCTGCGCTAACTTTTTCATCAACAATAAATTCTATTGTTATAAGTGGTGCAAAACCAGTTTTGGCAGATGTAGAATTTAACTCTCAAAATATTGACCCAGAACAAATTGAAAAAAAAATAAATAAAAAAACTAAAGCAATTTTAGTAGTTCATTTTGCAGGAAGGCCCTGCAATATGGACAAAATTATGAAAATAGTAAAAAAATACAATTTGTATTTAATTGAGGACTGTGCTCATGCGATAGAAAGTAAATATAAAAATAAAAATGTAGGTACATTTGGTACATTTGGTTGTTTTAGTTTTTACGCAACCAAAAATTTGTCAATAGGTGAGGGTGGGATGCTGCTTACAAATAAAAAAAAATTTTATGAAAAAGCAAGAATTTTATCTCTACACGGAATGGATAAGGCTGCATGGAATAGGTACGGAAAAAATGGATATAGACATTACGATGTGTCTGAAATAGGTTACAAATATAACTTAATGGATTTACTTTCTGTTATTGGAATAGAACAATTGAAAAAATTAGAAAATAATTTAAAAATTAGAAAAAAACTTTGGGAAATTTACCATAAACATTTTAAATCAAAGACGTTTGATATTCCAAAATTATGGGACAAAAAAAAAATTAGACATAGCTATCATCTATTTAATATATATTTAAATAAAAAAAGAGATAAAATTAGTCGTGAGGAAGCAATAATAAGATTACATAAAAAGAAAATTGGAATAGGTATTCATTATAGAGCTATACCAGATCATTCGATATATAGAAAAATGTTTTCGTGGAAAATTGATGATTACCCGAATGCCAAAAGAATTGGCAGAGGAACTATAAGTTTACCTTTATCTCCATCGTTAAGTGTTAAAGAAGTTAAAAAAGTTATTAATTGTATTAATATACTTACAAAATAATATTTTGAAAAAATTAGGAATTATAACAACACATCCTATTCAATATCAGATACCATTATTTAAAAAATTAAAAAAATACGACATATCACCATTAGTCTTTTTTGCCTCAAAACATGGAATCAACAATCAAAAAGATTATGAGTTTATGCAGAAATTAAAGTGGGATATTAATAAAAATGTTTTAGAGGGGTATCAAAGTTTTTTTCCAAAAAAACAAAAATATCAAATAAATGATTTTAGAATTGCCTTTAAGGATATTGAAAACTTTTTAATAAAAGAAAAAATTAAATATATTTTGATTTTTGGTTGGAATAATTTACACTACCTCACCTCAATTTATTATGCCAACAAACATAATATCAAGATAATTTTAAGAGTAGAAACGAATTTAAAGTCTACCAAAAGTTATTTTAAAAATTTAATTAAAAATATTTTTTTAAAATACTTTTTTAAAATTTTCTCTAATTTTTTAGTGATTGGAAAATTAAATAAGAAATTTTATTCTTATCATAAAGTTCCAAGTAAAAAAATATCTGATGGTTCATATTTTGTTGACAATGACTTTTTTGATTTAAAGATCTCAAAAAAAAAAATCAAAAGTAAATTAAAGATTAATTCAAAAAAAATTGTGTTATTTGTGGGAAAATTAATCTCAAGAAAAAATCCAATAGAATTCTTACAGTTGGCAAAACTATTTAGAAATAATAAAGATATAAAATTTATAATGATCGGTAATGGTATCTTAAAAAAAGAATGTGCTCAGTATGTAAAAAAAAATAATTTATTGAATGTATCTATTAAAGGTTTTGTTAATCAAAAAGAAATAAGAGATTATTATTGGATAAGTGATTTATTAGTTGTACCCTCTTTATACGAAACTTGGGGATTGAATATCAATGAAGCATTTGCGTCTAATACAACAGTAATTTGTACGAAAAATTGTGGAGCATCAGAAGATTTAGTTGATAATGGGAAAACGGGCTTTAAATATAATGTTGGAGATTTAAGAACACTCTATAAAAAAACAAATTACATTTTAAATAATAAAAAAATAAAAAATCAGATATCAATAAACATGAAAAAAAAATTACGAAAATATAATATCAATACAACTTTAAAATCTATACACAAAATAATTAATGAAAAATAAAAAAATACTAATTTTAGGTTCCGAAGAAAAATTTTCTATTGAAAAAATGTATGAACGATCATTCAAAAATTTAAGATATAAAGTTAGTTTTTTTCATATTTACAACATAAGAAAAAATTTTTTTTACCGATTTTCATGGAAATATTTAAGATTTCTTCATTTTTATCTAATTAGATTAAAGATAATAAATTATTTAAAAAACAAAAATAATTTTGATTTAATAATTATTTTCAAAGGTCTTTATCTAAAAAAAAATTTTATCAATCAAATTAAATTAATATGCAAAAAATCTAAAGTAATAAATATATTAACTGATGATCCGTTTAACATAAATTATTTTAAGGATATATCTAATAGAAATCTCTTAAAATCAGTTCCTGAATTTGATCATATTTTTATTTTTTCAAAAAGGATTTTAAGAAAATTAAAAAAAAAATATTCTAAAAATTTTTTTTCATACTTACCTTTTGCACATGACTCAACTTATCATAAGAAAGGTAAAAATTCTGTGACTAATTTTGATTTATCATTTGTTGGAACAGCTGACGAAGAAAGATATAAATTATTAAATAATTTAGCAGAATACAGTATTATTTTAGCCGGAGATGGTTGGAATAGATATGATTTGTCAAAAAATATAAAATATGTTTCTAATGTAAATTCTAAAAGATATGCTTCCTTAATAAGTAAAAGTAAATTTTCTCTAAATATTTTAAGAAAGCAAAATAAAGATTCTCACAATATGAAAACATTTGAAATTCCTTCTATGGGTGGATTACTTCTGACAGAAAAAAACCGAGATCAAAAAAGTTTTTTTTTAGATAACGACTCGTGCGTTATGTATAAAAATGTAAATGATATTAAATTGAAAATAAATAGCTATAATAAGAATCTGAAAAAGTATAGCAAAATAAAAAATAAAGGTTATAAAATTGTAAAAAAGAATTCATATAAAGATAGAGTAAAGTATTTAATAAAAACCATATATGATTAAAAAATTAAATATAAGCTTTGGTCTTATTTTTTTTATATTTGGTTTATATTTTATTTTCAAAAATAATTTAGATTTAGATATAAACAGTAGAATACAAATAATATTTATTTTTATATTTTCTTTAATAGGAGTTTTTTTACCAATTTTAAGCACCAAATATATACAAAAATTACCCCTAATAAATTTGACAAATTTATATTTTTTAATTTGTTATGTAGGTGTTTTTTTTTTCGATAAAAATAAAGTCTTTTTTTTTAGCAAATATAACAACCAGGAATATTCAAATGCAATTTCAGTATTATTTGCTGGATACATATCTTTTCATATAGGATATTTATTATTTAATTATTTGATTAAGAATTTTAAAAGAAAAAGCTTTCAATATTTAACTTGTTCTTATAATGAAATTTTGATTATTGGAGTTTCTATTTTAATTAGTGTTATATTTTTATTTTATTTAATCGAAATTCAAAACTATTTCATTTATTTCTCACAGATAAAATATCCTCTCTTATTATTTGGTACGGGTCTTTGCTATTATTACTTGATAGAAAAAAAAAATATTAATAAATTTTATTTTTTTTTATTAATTTTTATTATTTTAATTCCAATAATTTTTGAACTTCTAAAAGGAGCTTTCAACTTTCCTTTTATGATTATGTTTTTGTTATATGTCTACTATTTAATAGTAAAAAAAAAAATAAATCTATTGCCATTTATTTTAATTGCTCTTGTATTTTTATTTGTCCATTTAGGAAAAAATGATTATAGAAAAAAAACATGGAGCTCATATGGAATAGAAGAGAATCTTACTTTTTTTGATAAATCAAAAATATTTTTTGATACATACTTTACAAATCAAACAGAAGATTTAAAAATTGAAAATTTAGTCAAAAGAAGCGATGGCTATATTACAGAAAGAAGAATATTTCACAGTTTTTGGTCATTAGTGATCGTGACTAAGGAAACTCCACAGAACATTCCATATTGGGATGGATATAGTTACAAAATTTTATCTTCAAAAATTATTCCAAGAATTTTTTGGGAGAAAAAGCCATCTGATAGGTTAGGCAATGAATTTGGTCATAGATATAACATTATCAACAAAGGAGATGGTGATACGCCAAGAGATAACCACACCTCATGGAATATGCCAGTATTAAATGAATTTTATGTAAATTATGGTTTTGTAGGTGTGATTGTAGGAATGATGTTAATAGGAATTCTTTTTAGTTTATTATCAAGAGTATTTAGTATTAAAGAAAATAATAATATAGAAAGTATAATTGCTTTTTACATTTTTGTACCATTATTTTTTTTAGAAAGCCACTTGTCTTTATTATTTGGTGCTATAATTCAATCTTATATTTTTTTAATAATTGTTAGTTGTATGATGCTCTATATTTTAAGAAAAATAAGATGATTAATATTTTATGTTTTAGAAATTCTAGGCTAGGAGATTTTTTAATTTCGGTACCCACTTTAAAGTTGATTAGAAATCAGAATAAAAATTGTAAAATTTACTATTTATCAGACAGATCAGAAATTTATAAATCCCTACCAAAATATTTAGGTAAAGAGAAGATCGTGGATCAATTCATTTTCTATGAAAATAATTTTTTTTCTATAATTAAATTATTTTTTTTGCTAAAGACTTTTAATTTTAAAACTTTTTACTATCTTCAGGAAAAATCAAGTTTTTATAGAGAATTAAGAGATTATATTTTTTTTAGCATTTTAAATTTTGATAAAAAATATGGTTTCTTCAAAAAAAAAAGAAATTATAAAAAATTTAATGAAACATTACAAATAATATATCGAACAAATGAAAATATTTCTAAAAACGAAATTTATGACTTATTAAAGATTAAATTAAAAAAAGATAAACCTCATTTTAATTTTAAATATATCACAATTTCTATAGGGGGCTTTTCTCAGCCAAAATTGTGGAGAATAGATTATTGGACAATTTTGTTGAAATTAATACTAAGTAATTTTGATTATAAAATTATTATTTTAGGAACATCTAAGGATAAAAAAAATGCTAATTTATTGTGTTCAATAAACAATAAAAAGATTATGTCTCTTTGTGGAAAAACGAATCTGGACGAATTATTAAATCTAATAAAATTTTCTAAAACTCATATTACTAATGATAATGGTTCCATGCATGCTGCAACTTTGTTTCAAAAAAAAACTATTTGTCTATTTAATAATCATGATTCAATTGGAAAATGGCATCCATTAAACAAAAATGCTATTATATTGAGAAATAATAATGGTATTAATTTTATAAAACCAACAAAAGTTTTCATAAAATTACAAAAAATTCTTTTTTAGAATAAATTTTGTGGAAGACAGATTATTTTTTTTTTCATATAAAATAATGTTAGAAATTTTGTTGCCCGTAACATTTGAAAAAGAATAATCATTTCCTTTTATAATAACATCAGGCTTAATTTTTTTGATTAATTTTAAGGGGGTTTTCTCTTTAAAAGAAATTATCTTGTCTATCAAATTTAATTTTTTTAGTTTCTTAATTCGCTTATTTAAAGGATTATAAGGTCTACTTTCTCCTTTATTCTTTTTTACACTTAAATCAGAATTAATACCCAATATCAATTTATTTCCAAGGCTCTTAGAAAATTTTAATATTTTGAGATGTCCATTGTGTAAAATATCAAAAACACCATTTGTAAATACTATTTCTTTTTTAAAATCTTTTATAGTTACCTTTCTGATTTTTTTTTTAGAAACGCATTTGGTTGTTGCATAGCTTGCCAGTTCAACACATGTAAAGATATTGAGGTTATCTAAATATTTTTTGATTATACACGAAAATAATATATCTCCAGCCCCTATTACATTAGGATTTTTAACGTAGTTAACTTTATAAAAGTTCTTCTGTCCATACTTGTTAAAAACAAAAATTCCATTTTTATTGTTAGAAACAACCAGCCAGTGCCAATTCATTTTATAAAGTAAATTAAAAGCTTTTTTTTCAGAAAATTTACCACACCATTCCTCGAATTTTTCCATATTCGGTTTTACCAAAAAAGCATTTTTAAAAATTTCAGGTCTATTTTTTGGATCTACAAAGATAGTACAATTTTTTTTTCTTAATCTGTCCATAAAGTTTTTGTTAATCAATCCTTTTTGATAATCTGAGATTACAACTATATCATCTCGTTTAATTTGATTACTTATTTTGAAAGAAGTTGTCGAATTTTTTGAATTGTATTCGAAATCATTTCTAAAAACCTGTTTATTTTTAATAAATAATCTTTCTTTAAGCGTTGAGACTATCTTAGATTTAAGAACGTGGAATTTAATTTTTTCTTTTTTTAATATCTTTATAGTTTTCACTCCAACATTATCCTTTCCTACTTCTGAAAAAAGATGATGTTTTACTTTTAGGGATTTAAAATTTACACATAAATTACCAACTCCACCTAAACTAAAATTTATATTTTTTGTAAGAAAAATATTAATAGGTGCCTCTGCAGATTTTTTATGAAATTTGCCTTCACACCATTTATCAAGCATTATATCACCAACAACTTTAATTTTTTTCTTCATCAGTATATATATTTTCTAGTATATCTCTTCTTCTTAAGATAATTATACCACCAGATTTCATCTTTAATAATTTTCTCAAGATTTGAATATAAAGGTTTCCATTCAAGAATTTTATTTGCTTTTTTAATTGAACATACTAACTTAATTGAGTCATGCTTTCTATTATTTTGGTAATTAATTATTGTTTTGCGTTTTGTTATTCTAAATGCACATTTTACAACTTCTTTCACTGAGTAACTTTTTCCTGAACCGAGATTAAAAATATTACTTTTAGTGTTTTTTTTTAAAAGAAACTTTATTGATTTTTCTATACCTCTGGTTATGTCTAAAATATGAATATAATCTCTTAGGCATGTACCATCTTTAGTTGGATAATTATTGCCATAAACTTTAAATTTTTTTTTATTTAAAATTGAGTGAATAATAATTGGTATTAAATGTGTTTCAGGATTATGAATTTCACCTATTTTTTTTTTAACAATACTAGAAGCAACGTTGAAAAATCTTAAAATACAAAATTTTGTTGTATTTTGATCAAGTTTTTTAATTAAATTTTCACAATTAATTTTTGATTTGCCGTACGAATTTTTTGAAAATATTTTTGAATTTTCTTTAATTTTTCTCTCTTTTTTTTCATATACTGCAGCAGTACTTGAAAAAATTAAATTTGAAATTTTAAGTTCCTTAATACATTCTGTAAGCACTTTTGTTGCATAATAATTATTCAAATAATAGCTATGTTTTTTCGTATCAACCATATCTATAGTAGATTGGGCTGCCAAATGAATAATTATATTTGGTTTCACTCTTTTTAAGGTCTTAATTAATTTCTTTTTATTTTTTAAATCAAATTTAAAATAATTTATTTTTTTTGGAAGAAATTTTGATTTTTTTTCTTTATCTATAATTGATACTGAATATTTATTATAAAGTACAGAACTTAAACAAGACCCAATATAACCATTACCACCAGTAATCAAAATTTTTCTAATTGACTTCATAATAAAATATTACTAATTATTTTTAATAAATAATGTATAAATCAATAAATGAAGATTTCAATAATTGTTGGTGGTAGATTTCACGCATTTAATTTAGCTGAACAATTAAACAAAAAAAAATATTTAAAACAATTAATTACAAGCTATCCTAAATATTTTGTTAATAAAAGATTTGAGATTTCCAAAGATCAAATCAAGAGCATTTATTTGAAAGAATTAGTTCAGAGAAGTTTTATCAATAAAATTTACAATTTTAATGATTTATTAACAGAATATTTTGATCTTAAATCAAAGTCCCTTTTGGATTATAAGGATTTAGATATTTTAATTGGATGGTCTAGTTTTAGTTATCATTCTTTTTTGAATATTAAAAATACCAAATGTATTAAAATTTTAGAGAGGGGATCTAGCCATATAGAGTTCCAAAATGAGATTATTAACGAAGAATATTTGATACAAAATATTAAGCCAAAACCTATTTCTAAATACATTATAGAGAAAGAAAAAAAAGAGTATGAATTGGCAGATTATATTATGGTGCCCTCTGAATTTGCTAGGAAAACTTTTTTAGAAAAAGGATTTGATGAAAAAAAAATAATTAAAAACCCTTATGGAGTGGATTTAAAAGAATTTAAATCCGATTTATCAACTAAGCAGGATCAAAATAAATTTAGAATAATTTATACAGGAACAGTTTCTATTAGAAAAGGAATTTTATATTTATTAGAAGCATTTAATGATTTAAAATTAGAAGATATAGAATTGCTTATTATTGGGAATATTGAGAAAGATTTAAAAAAAAATATTAAAAAATATAAGTTTAATAAAAATATAATATTTAAAAAATCTGTTAATCAGTCTGAACTAAGAAAATTTTATATAATTTCTCATGTGTTTATTACATGTTCTATTGAAGAGGGTTTATCTATGGTACAAATACAAGCAATGTCTTGTGGACTACCAGTAATTTGCACTGTCAATTCTGGTGGAGAGGAAATAATCAATGATAATATTGATGGTTTTATCTTGCCAATTAGAGATAAAATAAAGCTCAAAGAAAAAATAATTTATCTCTATAATAATAGAAATATTTGTACGGAGATGGGAAAAAAAGCGAAAAAAAAAGCAACTGAGCATTTTTCGTGGGAAATTTATGGACAAAAAGCTATTTCAATATATCAAGATTTATTAAATAAATGAAAAAAATAGTTATTACAGGTGGATGTGGTTTTATAGGATCACATATTGTTGAATATTTTCATAAAAATTATCCAAAATCAAAAATTTCTGTTTTAGATAAAGTAACTTATGCAGCAAGCATCAATAACTTGATAAAAATAAAAAAATCTAAAAGATTAAAAATTTATAAAACAGATATTTTAAATTTTCAAAAGTTAAAACAAATAACTCTTAAAGCAGATCTTGTAATTCATGCTGCTGCAGAAAGTCACGTAGATAATTCATTTCAATTAAAAGATGATTTTGTAGTGACTAATGTGCTGGGTACAAAAAATGTTATGCAAGCCTGTAAAGAAAATAATGTTAAAAAAATTTTACACATAAGCACGGATGAAATTTATGGTGAAATTTTCAAAGGAAGTTTCAAAGAAAATGATAGATTTAATCCATCTAACCCGTACTCTAGTTCTAAAGCTGCGGCTGAAATGATTGTTAATGGTTATATTCTTTCTTATAATTTACCAGTAATAATTATTAGAGCAAATAACATTTTTGGAATAAGACAACATCCCGAAAAACTCATTAGTGGTTGCTGTTGGTCATTTATCAAAAATAAAAAATTTTCCTTACACGGTAAAGGAATCCAAAAAAGAACATTCTTGTACGTAGGTGATTTATGTAAAGCGTTAGAAATATTAGTTAAAAAAGGTAAAATTCATGAAGCCTATAATATCGGATCTAAATTTGAGTATAAAAATATAGAAATTGTTAAACTAATAGCAAAAGTAAATAAAAGAAATATTAATAAATGTATTAAATATGTAAAGGATAGACCATTTAATGATTTTAGATATAGCGTAAATTATTCAAAGCTATCCAAATTAGGTTGGAAACCATTGGTAAAAGTTGAAGATAAAATTCTTGAGATTAATGATTGGTACCAAAAAAATTTAAAAAGATATAGTAAAAGATTTTAATGAAAATTTTGATAGTCGTTGAATGTCATTATAAAGAATATGGCGGACCATTTACAGCAATTAATCAAAAAATTGATTATCTTAATAATAATAATATTAAAACTAAATTAATTTTTAAAAAGACTGACTTTCACACTTTTAATACAGATCTGAATTACATTATAAAAGATTATGATATTGTTCATATATATGGGATGTGGAGACCTTTTTTAGTTCATGTTTTTCTTTTAGCAAAAATACACAATAAAAAAGTTATTATAAGTCCTATTGGCACTTTAGAACCTTGGTCTTTAAGTCAAAAAAAATATAAAAAAAAGATCGCTTGGAACTTGTATCAAAAAAAAATTATGAATAAGGCTGATTTAATTCATGCAACTAGTAACACGGAGGCCAAAAATTTAAACAATTTACGAATAAATACTAAAATTCGAATAATTGGTCATGGAATTGATATTGATAGAAATTATGAACTTAAAATTAAAAAAAATAAATTTAAAAAGGTAATTTTTTTTTCAAGAATTCATTATAAAAAAGGTCTATTGGAATTAATAGACTCTTGGAATAATGTTAAAAATAATGAAGGATGGATTTTAGAAATTTTTGGGCCTATATCAGATTCAGATTACTTAAATAAAATTAAAAAAAAAATAAAAGAATTAAGTTTGGAAAAAAATATTTTTTATTCTGGAGCTGTTTTTTCAAACTCTGAAAAAAAAAAAATTTTTGAAGATGCTGATGGATTTATTCTTCCAAGCAAAAGTGAGAATTTTGGTATATCAATTGGAGAAGCATTATCATATGGATTGCCAGTATTGACCACATTTGAAACACCTTGGAAAATTATTAATGATTATAAAGCTGGATTTGTATTTTATTTTTCAAGAAAAGAAATTGAGACTAATCTATATAATTTTTTTAAATTATCAGATCATGAAAGATATGAAATGGGTATAAAGGCAATTAAATTAATCAAAGAGAACTTTTTGTCAGAAAGCATTTTTAAAAAATATGAAAATATGTATAAGGAATTATTTAATGAAAGTTTTATCAATACTTAAAACCAAAAAGTTTAATCATGGTGGCCCTCCCGAAGTATTAAGAAATCAAATTGAAGTAATAAATAATCAAAGAAAAACAATTAGTGTTTTAGAATTAGATGGCTTATCAATTTTTTTTTTATTACGATGTATTTTTTTTAAAAATTATAGATTTAAAATTTATAAGTTTCTAAAAAAATACGATTTAGTTCATTTTCATGAAATTTGGTCATTAAAAGTAATTTTTGTGACATATTTTTTAAATAAGCTTTTAATCAAACATTTTTTTGTTGGTCACGGTTATCTTGATAGCTGGTCAATTAACCAAAAATATTTTAAAAAAAAAATATTCATAACTTTATTTTTACAAAAAGCATTTAATTCTGCAAGTGCCTCATTTTTTTCGACCTATAAAGAGTATTTAGATGTCCTTAAAAATGTTAAAGTACATGATACATTTATAATTCCAAATGGTATCTCTCTTGAAAAATACAAAGAAAGGAAATTAATTCAAAAAAAAAATAAAAGGATTTTATTTTTTGGAAGAATACACCCAAAGAAAGGATTAGATTTATTAATAGAAACCATAAAAGATTTACCTAATGATTATTTCAATGAATTTTCATTTGAAATTACTGGTCCTGGTGATGAGAGTTATATAAATCATTTAAAAAAACTTATTAAAAGATACGCTTTAGAGGAGAAAGTAAATTATAATCCACCAATATATAAAGATGATAAAATTAAATATCTAAAAAGTAATGATGTTTTTGTTCTTCCTTCTTTTGAAGAAGGAGACTCAATAGCTTTAAAGGAAGCTCTAGGATCATATTTACCAGTTATAATTTCAAAACAATGTAGGTTAGACATTGTTGAACAATACAATGCTGGTATTGTGATCGAGACTAATAAAAAAAGCCTATATGAGGGATTAATGAAATTAAAGAATAAAAACTTAGTAGAAATGGGTAATCAAGCAAGGAAGTTAATTGTAGAAAAGTTTGATAATAAAATATGTTCTAAAAGATTATATCAAATATATTGTGATATTTATAATGGTAAAAAAAATTCTAATGACTGGATTTTTTAAATGTCGAATAAGTATATCTTGGGGCTAAATTATTTACATTCAGACTCCTCTGCATGTATTTTTAAGGATGAATTATTAGTTGCTGCATCTGAAGAGGAAAGATTTACAAGAAAAAAACATACTTCAAATTTTCCTCAAGAATCAATTAAATTTTGCCTAAAACAAGCAGGAATTAAAATTTCTGATGTTGATTATGTAACAATTAATAGTAATCCTTATAAAAATATTTTAAAAAAAATTTACTTTGTTTTAACAAATCCTTCTTCAATTAAGATTGCAATATCTAGCCTTAATAATTCTAGAAAAAAAATGAATATATATAAAATCTTATCAAGTATAGATGATAAAGAACCTTTTAAAGGAAAAGTAAAATTTATCGACCACCATGAATCACACGTAGCTTCTTCCTTATATTTTAGTAAATACGATAAATGTGCTAATTTATCGATTGACGGATTTGGTGATTTTGCAAGCTGCGCTTATGGATTATATAAAAATAAATCTTTAAGATTAGACGAGCAAATCAATTTTCCTCATTCTCTAGGAATATTTTATCAATCCCTAACCCAATTTTTGGGTTTTAAATCATATGGTGATGAATATAAATTGATGGGTCTGTCCTCTTACGGTGAACCAAAATATGTGAAAGAGATTTCAAAATTAATTAACAAAACGAACAAAGGTTTTAATCTAAATCTAAAATATTTTACTCATCATAAAAAAAAAATTTTTGATATCAATAGTTATGGTCAATTTATTTATGAGAACTTATTTTCTGAAAAATTAATTAATTTAATTGGAGAACCAAGAAAACCTGATGAAAAAATTACCCAAAAATATTTAGATTTAGCAAAATCAACTCAATATGTTTATGAGGAAATTTTGTTTCATTTAACAGATCTGATATACAAAAAATATAAAACTGAAAAACTTACTATCTCAGGTGGATGTGCGATGAATTCTTTGGCAAATGGAAAAATTATTCATAATTCAAAATTCAAAGAAATTTATATTTCTCCAAGTCCAGGTGACGCAGGTGGAAGTATTGGTTCAGCATGTGCATTAATAAAAAGCAAATTTGATAAAATTGCTAAAGTTGATAATTATTCTTATTTAGGACCTGAATATTCAAATGAATATATTTTAAATATAATTAATCAAAAAAAATTAGAAAATAAATTTGATATTAAATTTAATGAATATAAGGAATTATATTCTTTTATTGCAGATCAACTAACTAAAGAAAAAATTATTGGATGGTTTCAGGGTAAAACAGAATGGGGACCAAGAGCTCTTGGAAATAGATCAATTCTTGCCGATCCCAGAAATAAAAAAATAAAAGATATTATTAATTTGAAAGTTAAGAAAAGAGAAAATTTTAGACCTTTTGCGCCGTCGATTTTAAAGAGCCATGTTAGTAATTGGTTTGAGGAGGAAAGCAGTGTACCATACATGAGTGAAGTTAAATTAGTTAGAAAAGATAAAAGAGAATTAATACCTGGCATAGTTCACATAGATGGTACTGGAAGATTACAAACAGTGACAAAAGACCAAAATTTACATTATTTTAATTTAATTTCAGCTTTTTTTAATAAAACTAAAGTACCAATTATTTTAAATACTTCATTTAATGAAAATGAGCCAATTGTTAACAATCCAGTAGAAGCAATTAATTGTTTTGAAAGAACGAATATAGACATATTAGTTTTAGGAAATTGGGTTATTAAAAGATAATATTATAAATGAAAATTTCTGTTATAACTGTCAGCTTGAATAGTGAAAAGACAATTGAGAAAACAATTAATTCAGTTCTTTCACAAAATTACACAGATCTTGAGTACATTATAATTGATGGTAAGTCTACCGATAAAACACTGGAGGTTATTGAAAAATATAAAAGCAAAATAAATATAATTGTATCTGAAAAAGATAAAGGTATTTTTGATGCAATTAATAAAGGTATCCAGAGATGCAGTGGTGATATAGTTTCAATTATTCATTCTGATGATTTTTTTTATAATGATAAAGTTTTAGATGTTGTAAATAAAAATTTTACAGAAAATGATGATTTAGAATGTTTGATTGGAACAACTCTTATTAAAAGAAAAAATTCAAATTTTACAGTTCGAAAATACAATTCCCTTTTTTTCAAAAAATGGATGATTTATCTTGGATTCACACCTCCACATCCCTCAACTTTTATTAAAAAAAAGGTTTATGATAAAATTGGTTTTTATAAAACGAATTATGAAATTGCTAGTGATTTTGATTTTTTCTTAAGAATGTTTTTAAAAAATCAAATTATTTATAAGATAATAAATCAAAATTTAGTCATTATGAGTATGGGTGGCAAAAGCACAAAGTCCATAAAAAGTAATTTTATTTCAAACAAAGAGATTTTAAGATCATTTAAAGAAAATAATATTTACTCCAATTTATTATTTATTTTACTAAGATTTCCAATAAAATTAATTCAGTTTATATTAAGATGAATACTAATAAGATTAATTATTACAGCACCATTTTTTCTGGTATTTTATTTTTCTTTATTCCTGCTGCACTAATAACTGGTCCATTTATTCCTGATTTATTTTTAGTTATAATTTGTCTAAATCTGATATTTTTAAGTGCTTATGAAAAAAATTTTGAAATATTTAAAAATAAATTTTTTATTCTTTTTTTAATATTTTGCATTGTTGCATCATTAACATCAATCATGAGTGAAAATTTATCATCTTTAAAAAGTAGTAGTCTGTATTTTAGATTTGGTTTATTTACTATTGCCTCATATCTTATAATAAAAAATAATAAGTTATTATTAAAATATTTATTTTATTTCTTTTTAATAATATATTTTATACTTTTTGTTGATACTTTATTTCAATATTTCTTCTCAAAAAATTTATTAGGTTTTACATATGAAAATCTGAATAATTTTAGAATAACAAGTTTTTTTGGTGAAGATGAAGTATTAGGAAGTTACACTGCAAGATTTTTTCCACTGTTAATGTTTTTATTTATTTATAATTCAAAATTTAATTCCCATATTAAGAAATTACCTTTGATATTATTTATCATTTCAACTTCTTTTACTATTATCTTATTTAGTGGAGAAAGAACATCAATTGCATTATTTTTTATTTGTTTAATTTTTATAATTCTTTCCTCGCAATATTTAAGAAAAATTATGGTTATACCAATTGTTTCTGTATTATTGATTTCAATAATAAGTTTTAGTTTTAGTGATAAGATTAAAACAAGAGTCATCACTACTACAATCAATCAACTAGGTCTAAACCCTGAAAGTGAAAGACTTGTATTGTTTAGCAAAACCTATGAGGGACACTATAAGATTGCGAGTAATATGTTTTTAGAAAAACCGATACTTGGTCATGGAGCTAAAATGTTTAGATTTTATTGTTCAAAAAAAGAAAACTTTGTTTCACCAACCGCTTGCTCAACCCATCCACATAATTTTTATGCTCAAATGCTTGGAGAATTAGGATTATTTGGTTTTATTTCAATTTTTCTAATATTCTTTATTGTCTTAGTTTTTTTCATGAAAAACTTGTACGCTCAAATAATAAAAAAAAAACAACTAGTATCAGATGAAGCTATCTGTTTACTGGCTTGTTGTTTTATCAATTTATTCCCATTGCTACCATCGGGTAATTTTTTTAATAATTGGTTATCAATAATTATTTATTATCCAGTTGGATTTTTAATTTTTATAATCAAGGAAAAAAAATTTTATGTATGAAAAAATTTTAATATTATTCATTTTAATCAATATACCTATAATTATTTTTTACCAAAAAATTATTAAAAAATTTAATATTTTTGACACTGCTGATGGAATAAGGAAATTACATAAAAATGATATTTCATTATTTGGAGGAAGTTTAATTATTTATAATGTATTTACTTTTTATATTATTGATTATTTTATTGGTTTAAATACTGAAGTCATTTTTTTTAGCACAAGGGAAAACTTTTCTTTTTTTGGAGGTATCATTCTTGTTTATTTAGTTGGAATTTACGATGATAAGTTTGATCTATCTTCAACCAAAAAACTTTTTTTAAATTTTTTTATTATCCTATTTATTATTTTGGTTGATGAAAATCTTATTATTAGAGAACTTTCTTTATTTTTTGTTGAAAACAAAATTGAGCTTAAAAATATTTCATATTTTTTTTCAATTCTTTGTATTTTATTATTTATGAATGCTCTAAATATGTTTGATGGTATAAACTTACAAGTTGGCTTTTATTCTTTATTAATCTTTTTAATTTTTATAATCAAAAATACCTACGTTTTTTACAGCCTTTTATTAATTTATACTTTAATATTATTTTTATTTTATAACTACCGAAATAAGGCCTTTTTAGGAGATAGTGGAACTCAAGTATTAGCATTTATAATATCCTACATATTGATCAAATCCTATAATATTGAAAAAATTTTTTCACCTGAAGAAATATTTATTATTTTATCATTTCCAGGTCTTGATATGTTTAGACTTTTTTTATTCAGAATATTAAATGGTAAGAATCCATTTCATGCAGATATTGATCATATCCATCACCTGATTACAAAAAAATTAAATTCATTTTATGCTTTTTTTATTATATTTTCCGTAATTGTATTAAATATTTTAGTTTTCTATATTTTTACAAACTCATTATTTTCAATATTGTTAATTCTTTCTTCATATTTAATTTTATTTTTTGTTTTTAAAAAAAGAGAGGTAAAAAATTGAAACAAATTTTTGATATAATTATAAGTTTAGCATTCCTGATTTCAATATTACCAATTCTTATTTTAATTTGTATTTTTATAAAAATTGATTCTCCAGGATCAATATTTTTTATAACTGAGAGAGTAGGAATTAATAATACAAGATTTAAGATGATAAAATTTCGATCAATGTATAAAGATACCGAAATTGTTGAAACTTCTGATCTTATAGATGCTAAAACTAAAGTTACAAAAGTAGGTGAATTTTTGAGAAAGTTTAGTATTGATGAAGTCCCTCAATTTTTGTGCGTTTTATCAGGAAAAATGTCAATAGTAGGACCTAGACCAGCTCTTCCTTCACAGCATGATCTTATTGAAAAAAGAGAGGAATTAGGAATAGATTCTTTAAAACCAGGTATTACTGGTTTAGCACAAATTAATGGAAGAGATTTCATATCTTTAGAAAAAAAAATTGCTTTGGAGGCTGAATATTTAAAAAAAAGGAATTTTTTTTTTGATTTAAAAATCATTATAAAAACAATAAAAGTGGTCATTACTCAAAAAGGAGTTTCACATTAAATAATCATAATGAATAGTTTTTTTCAAAATAGATTATCAAATTTTAAAAAAAAATTAATTTTGATTTTATCAGACTTAATTATAATCGTAGGATCAATATCAATTTCATATTCATTAAGACTAGAACAAATATATCCTGTTTGGAAAATTGATATTAAAGTTATAATACTTTTTTTAAGTATTTTTTATTTAGTATTTTTTATTCAAAATATATACCAAATTTTAATTAGGTATTTCGATTATTACTCAATCTTGAAGATTGTTAAGTCAATTTTTCTGTGTGCAATAGTTTTAATTCCTTTAAATTTTTTATTATATAAAAATATTTATTTTCCTAGATCAATTTCATTTATAGCACCTATCATAATCGGCATACTTATTTTATTTCATAGAATTTTTTTAAATTTTTTGATTAATCTCAATTCTAATAACCAAAAAAATAGAAATAATATACTAATCATTGGATTAGATGAAAACAATATAGAAATAGTTAAAACCTTAAGATTAAATCCTAGATATGGTGTAATAAGGGGTCTTATCGATACTGTTGGAAAATATAGACGGAGAGAATTGAACGGCATCAAAATTTTCAAAAAAGAAGACATTAAAAGTGTATTAGTAAATAATTTGATAAGTGAAATTATAATTGGAAAAAAAAGTCTAAAAAAAAATGAAATATTAAACTTATTTAATTATACAGAAGATAAAAATATTAGAATTAGAAATTTAAATGAGACAAAAAATTATTTTGATAATCTAATTAACCAAATACTTTCACCTAATATTGATTTTTTTGATATTATTGATAGATCAAAAATAAAAGTAGATAAAAAAATTTTAAGTAAAAAAATATTAAATAAAAATATTTTAGTTACAGGAGGAGGAGGGTCTATTGGCAGTGAATTATGTCTTGAAATTATAAAACATAAACCAAAAAAAATCTTTATTTTAGAAAACTCTGAAATAAATTTATTTAATATAATAAATAAAATTAAAGAATTGAAAATTTGTAATCCAAATATTTTAAAACCTGTTCTTGGTGATTGTAGTGATAAAAATTTTTTAAGAAATACTTTTTTTGATAAAAAGATTGATGAAATATATCATGCCGCAGCCTATAAACATGTAGGATTTGGTGAAGAGAACCCATACTCGATGCTAAAAAATAATATATTTGGTACAAAAGAAATGATTAATTTCGCAATTGAGAAAAATGTAAAAAATTTTATTTTTATAAGTTCTGATAAAGCTGTAAATCCAAAAAGTATATTAGGATACTCAAAAAAATTTGGAGAAAAATTAGTTAAATATTTTTATTCAATTAATAAATCAAAAAAAACCACAAAATTTACAATTGTAAGGTTTGGAAATGTAATTGGCTCTAGTGGTTCAGTTATTCCAATTTTCATCAATCAGGTTCTTAAAAAGAATTATTTAACAGTAACAAGTAAAAAGGCAAAAAGATATTTTATGTCTATTTCAGAAGCAGTCCAACTAGTAATTAATGCATCATATTTGAATAAAGGCGGAGTTAAAATATACGCTCTAGATATGGGTAACCAAATAAATATATTTAAAGTTGCTAAAAGAGTTATTAGACTGAGCGGAAATACTATTAAAGATAAGAAAAATATTAATGGAGATGTTAAAATAAAGATAACTGGTCTAAAAAAAGGAGAGAAAATGTTGGAAGAATTAGCTTTAGGTCAAAATTTAATACCCACATCCCATCCAAAAATAATTGAGTGCAAAGAAAATATTGAGACAAAAAATATCAATAAAAACCTTTTGAAAATTGAAAAATCTTTAGAAAAAAAATTTATTTCAAAAAGTATTTTTGTAAATATGAAATAATCTTGTCTTATAATATAATATGAAAAAAAAAGTAATTTGTTTTGATTTAGATAATGTACTTTGTAAAACCTATAATAACGATTATAGAAAAAGTAAACCTATTAAAAAAAATATCAATACTTTAAATAAATTGTATCAAAAAGGTTTTTATATTAAAATATTTACTGCTAGGTATATGGGGAGAAATAATGATAATATTTATAAAGCAAAAAAACAGGCATATAAAATTACACTATCACAACTAAAAAAATGGAATATAAAATATGATAAATTGATTTTTGGAAAACCAAGTTTTGATATTTATATTGATGATAAAAGTTTTTTTTATAATAAAAATTGGGCTACAAAATTAGAAGAAAAATTGTCATGAAAAACATGGAAAAATTCTTAGAAACATACAATAAAAACTTCATAAAGAATCTGGAAATGGACACTGGGATAAAGAAACTTTTTAAAAATTTTTATAACTTAATTTTGAAAATAAAAATTAAAAAAAAGAAGATCATTATCGCTGGTAATGGTGGTAGTGCAGCTATTGCTAGCCATTTTAGTGTAGATATGACAAAAAATGGAAATGTCAGGTGTGTGAATTTTAATGAAAGTGATCTTCTGACATGTTTTTCAAATGATTATGGTTATGAAAATTGGGTTAAAGAAGCTTTAAGGTTTTATTCAGATGAAGGAGATTTGGTAATTTTAATATCTTCAAGTGGAAGATCAAAAAACATGATTAATGCTGCAAAATTTTTAAAAAATAGAAACAATAAATTGGTTACTTTTACCGGTTTTTATGGAAAAAATAACCTTAGCAAGATTGGAAATTTAAATTTTGTTGTAAATTCAAAATCCTATAATGTAATTGAAAATATTCATCAGTATTGGTTATTATTATTGGTTGACATATTCAGTAGAAAAAAGAAATGAAAAATAAAATAATTCAACCAAAAAATATAAAAAAAAAAATTTCAGAACTAAAAAAAAAAAATAAGAAAATTGTTTTATGTCATGGAGTATTTGATGTAATTCATATGGGTCATATAAATCATTTTAAAAAAGCTAGGGAACTTGGAGATATTTTAATAGTCACAATAACATCAGATAAGTTTGTAAATAAGGGAAATAACAGGCCAATTTTTAATCAAAATAAGAGAATTGAATTAATTTCAGAATTAAATTGTGTAGATTATGTAAGCTTGAGTGATTTTCAAGATGCAAATAATTTAATAAAAATTATCAAACCAAATTTTTACGTAAAAGGGCAAGATTATAAAGAATTTAAAAATGATAAAACAGGTAAAATTAATTCAGAAAAAAAAAATGTTGAAAAGTTTGGAGGAAAAATTATTTTTACTAATGAAGAGTCTTTCAGTTCAAGCAATATTATTAACAATCTTACTTTTAATAAACGTCAGTTAAAATTTTTAAAAAAAATTAAAGATAAATATTCTCTGAATTATATATACAATATTTTTAATAAAATTAGCAAATTAAAAGTTTTAGTTATTGGTGAAACAATAATTGATCAGTACAACTTTTGTGAGGCTCTAGGAAAATCTGGAAAAGAACCTTATTTAGCTTTAAAGGATATTTATGCTGAAGATTATCTTGGTGGAGCAGCTGCAATAGCTAATCATATAGCTGACTTTACAAAAAAAATAAAGTTAATAAGTATGCTTGGTGAAAATAATGATTATAAAAGTTTTATCAAAAAAAAATTAAATAAGAAAATTCAGGGAGTATTTTTTAAAAAAAAAAATAGTCCTACAATTTTAAAAAAACGTTTTGTTGATAATATAACTAAAAATAAGCTTTTTGGAATTTATTCACTTAATGATGATATTGCATCAGGAAAAGATGATGAAAAAATTTGTAAATATATTGAGAGAAATATACCAAAATTTGATTTAATTTTGATTTCTGATTATGGACATGGTTTTATCTCTAATAAAACTGCAAAAAAAATTACTTCTAAAAAAAAATATATTGCACTTAACGCGCAAGTAAATGCCTCGAACATTGGTTATCATGATTTACTGAAATATAATAATATTAACTCTGTAGTAATTAATGAAACAGAACTTAGACATGAAATGAGAAATAAAAAAGATGATACAAAATTTTTATCATTACAATTACAAAAAAAACTTAATGTTAATGATTTGCTAGTTACCAGAGGAAAAAATGGTGCTATTTTGTTGAGTAAAAAAAATAAAACTTTTATTGAAAGTCCTGCATTTGCAAAAAATGTAATTGATAAAGTCGGAGCTGGGGATGCCATGTTGTCTATTATTTCTATGCTTATTAAAATTGGAGCGCCAAAAGATTTATCTTTATTACTTGGATCTTTCGCTGGATCAATGTCTGTTGAGAGCATTGGGAATAGTATCTCTATAGATAAAAAAAATTTTTTGCGTCAAATTGAATTCTCACTAAAATAATATTATTGAATATGATAAATATTTCAAATTTAGAAAAAAAAGCTCTAGACTTAAGAAGAAAAACTTTAAATGCTTTCATAAAAAAAAATGAAGCTCATTTAGGTGGAAGTTTTTCAATGATTGAAATTTTACTTGCAATCAATGAAGTTGTATTAAAAAAGAATGACAAATTTATTTTAAGTAAAGCTCATGCTTCTTTCCCATTTTTAATTTATCTAAGAAGTAAAGGGATTAAAGTTCCTTTAAAAACTCATTTAGAGTTAAATCCAAATAAAGGTATAAATTGTACCGCAGGAAGTCTTGGGCATGGACTACCAATTGCAACAGGGATGGCATTTGCAAAAAAGTTCAAAAAAAAAAAAGATAATGTTTATATTTTGATGAGTGACGGTGAATGTCAAGAGGGTACAACCTGGGAATCTTTTTTAATTGCATCAAAACATAAATTGGATAATTTAGTCGTTGTAATTGACTATAATAAAATCCAAGCACTAACAAAGTTAGAAGATGGTTTACCATTGAAAAATTTATCAGCAAAATTTAAATCATTCAATTGGAATACTTTAAATATAAAAAATGGACATTCTTTTTCTATGATTTTGAAAGCATTAAAAAAGAAAAAAGTTAAAAATAAGCCAACTGTGATTATAGCTAATACTATTAAAGGAAAGGGAATAAGAGAATTTGAAAATAATCCTATATGGCATGCAAGAAAATTGAATGCAAAAGAAATACTTATAGCAAAAAGAAGATTAAAAATTGTATGAGAAGAAAATTTGGAAAATTGATAAATCAATTAGCTAACAAAGATAAAAAAATAGTACTTATTGTTGGCGATATAGGATACGGGATATTTGATGATTTTAGAAGAAATCATCCAAAGAGGTTTTTTAATATGGGCATTTGTGAACAAAGTATAATAGGGTTATCTGCTGGTATGGCATTAGAAGGTCTGAAACCATGGGTTTATACTATTACACCCTTCTTAATTGAAAGACCTTTTGAGCAAATAAAACTAGACATTGATCAACAAAATGTAAATGTAAATTTAGTTGGTTATGCAGATTACCCAAATCAAGGTCCTACACATGCAGAACTAAACGCAAAAAAATTGATGAGTTTTTTTAAGAATATAAAGTCTTACTTTCCAAAAGATAGTAAACAAACTGAGTCATATGTTTTTAAAAGTTACAAAAATAAAGGACCAAATTTTATAAGTCTTAAAAGTGATCCTAAAATTTAAATGCTAGATGCGATATTTAAATATTTTAAATTTATTTGAAAGTTTTAAGCACAAATAAATCATAGATATCTGCTGGATTGCAACAAGGTGTTTTGCGGTAGCCCAAGCTATTAAATGAGGAAATAAACTAAAAATTAGGAAAAATAAAAAATAAATATCTAATTTTTCACATTTGATAATTTTCTTATTTTTATATTTTTTATAAAGTTCTATAATCAGATACAAAATTGCTAAATTAAAAAATATTTTATTAAGTAAATAGCTTACCATAATTTTATTTTCATAAATACCTTCATCATTTGGCCATACAGAGTCCTTATATATATTAAAAAAAAATAAACTTTAATTTAGTTGGAAATGTTAAGAGATAATCATAAATATTATTCTTTAAATAATCTTTATTTTTATCATTATAATATTCAAATATTTCCCACTCACTTTTAAGATTTTGTGGCACTGAAGCATCTTTAGGTATTAAATCTACTGATTTATATGGATAATAACTTAAAAAGTTTTCATTTAATATAACATGATTCAAAGCAACTGAATTTGAAGTAATTAGTTTTCCAGCAAAAGGAAATTTTCCAGTCTTTTCTAATCCAAACAATCCCCATAATGTTATTGCGAAAATTAAACCATATAACGGAATTACCTTAAGATAAAATTTTTTATTTTCTAAATGTATAATTAAAAAAGGCAAAAATAATGTGAAAAAGAACATTGAAGATTTTGTATTATATAGAAGAAAAATTATTAAAGAACAAAAGAAATATTTTTTATTATTTTCAGTATTTAAAATCAAAAAAAGACTTGGCAACAATAATGCGATTAAATTATCTTCAAAGAAGATATTTAAACCTACATGAATATTATAAGGATTAACTAAAAATAAAGTTAATATTAATATAAAAAAAAAAACGTTTTTATTTAATTTTTTTAAAAAATAAAAAAGGGAAAAAAATAAAATTGAATATGTTATTAAATTTTTTGTAATAAAAATAAAATAAATATTATTTGATATCTTAGCTATATTTACTAACAAAAAGGGAAGAAAGGGTGACTTAAATAGGTAATAATCTACACCATTTCTGTTTTGCACAAAATTATTGTTGTAATAAAAATTATGTGTCAAGTCTCCAAAACCAAAGGATAGTTTTTTGAAAATTATCTCAAAATCTTCATTAGCTATTCCAAATTTGGAAATGCTTAAATAGCAATAGATGGATGAAAGAATTATTATTAATACAATAAACAATAAATAAAATGTATAAAAATTGTAAATAGATAAATTTTTAAGTCTTTTTTTCGAAAAATTCTTTATTTTTGAAAACATAATATAGAAAATATTAAAAAATCTTATTATATCAATATAAATATATTATTAACATCAAATGAAAAAATTAAAAAAAGGTTTATCAATAGTAGTTCCTGCGTTCAATGAGGAAAATTTTATAAAAAAAACAGTTACTAAAATTAATTCATCATTAAAAAAAATAAAATTAAGATATGAGATTTATATAGTTGATGATGGGAGTATTGATAAAACTTATCAACACGCAATTAAAATCAGTAAGAAAGATAAAAAGATAAAAATTTTAAGAAATAAGAAAAATTATGGTATGGGATATTCATTAAAAATTTGTTCTCAAAAAGCAAAATATAATAAAATTTTATTAATACCAGGTGATGACAGTTTTAGTGAAATTGCGATTAAGAATTTAGCTTTTAATTCAACTAAATCTGACTTTATCATTGGACATAGAATTAATTATTTTGAAATAGTGTCATCGTTTAGAAAAATAACATTTTTAGGAATGAAATTTTTAGCTTTTTTCTTAACTGGTAAAATTTTGAAAGAAGTAAATGGATCAATTGTTTATCCTACAGAAATAATAAAAAGTTATAATTTGAAATCGTTAAGATACAATTTTTCAATAGATTTATTAAATTTGATGTTTTTATATAATCTCAATTACAAGATTGTTAATGTATATATTAATAAAAAGACAATTTATAATACTAATGCTGGTACTTTTAAAAATATATTTTCAATACTAGCTACCTGGATAAGACTTTTATTTTTCAATTTTTTCATATTGATTGGAATTCAAAAATTAAAAAAGTTTAATCAAAATAAATAAACTCGAAGTCACCTGAATAACCTGATTTTTTAAAAACCCATTTCCATGATTGAGTATCAATAATGGTTTCAGCTGTTAATGCCCAACATTGCAAGTTAAACTGCTGTCTATTATTTTTATAAGACTCAACACAAATAAACTTATTGTTTGATAATCTTTCAATTTCTTTTAAAGCATTTTCTAAATTTTCTAATTTTAAATTATGTAAGACATTTATACATATTACTAAGTCAAAATGATTGTCATTATATTTAAATTTTTTTTTGATATCATGAAAAAAAACTTTGTTAAAAAGTTCTTTTTTACATTTTTTAATTGCATATTTAGATATATCACAACAAAAAATATTTTTACTTTTTAAAATTTTTTGTAATTCATATACCAAGAATCCTTTACCGCTTCCAATATCAAGAATTTTTGAATCCTTTTTTAATTTGTATTCTTTTATTAATTTTTTAGCTAAATAGGTTTGATAACCTTCAATGTATTTATATCCACCATAACCAAATTTTCTATTTCCATCCCAATAATCATATCCATATTTTTTAGAAGTATTCATGCATAATATTTTATTATTATTCATTCTTTCTAAATAATTTCTTTTTATTTTCTTGTGTTTATAAGTCACAAAATTTTTAACTTTTCCTGATTTTTTTATTTTTTTGATGTCAAATTGAGATAATTTGAGTTTAAAAATTTCTTCAATATGCTCTTTATCATTTTTGTTTTTTAATTTCAATTCTTCAACCGCAAAGTGAATAGCTTTATTTTTTTTTAAGATTTCATTATACAAAAAATGTCTTTTCTTATCATTTATAGGTAATTGAAATAGACTATAAAATACAAGACCATCATATTTTGAAATATCTTCTAATAGCTCCATTAAAATAAACGTACTCTCTTTATATCTGTATTCAGTAGCGCTTAATTGAAAAGTATAATCTCTATTTCTACAATAATTTTGAATAACTATATTTTGAACATGTTGTGGAACTCTTTCCCCAAGAAAAGGTCTGCTAAATATATAACCCTTTAAAATCATACAAATGGATACTTGTAATTGACTCCTATTTTAGTCATTGGCCTTGTTGTGATAGGCAAAAAAAATTCTCCAATTTTTTTATCCTCATAAGGAGAAAAAATATTTTTAAATCTACAATTTAATGACCACCTTGTCTCATTTTCCAAATTTATTACATTTCCATGAGGTAGTGTTTGGTTAAAGATTAAAAATTCACCATATTTAATATTAATCCACTCAACTTTGTCTTTAATGATGTTAAATATATGTTTGCTACTCTTGATTTTTTTTTTTTTTATTTTCTTTAAAAATATATTCAATCTTTTTTGATTTAGAATATACATAGATTTTGTTTTGTAACAATTTACTAGTGGAACCCATAAATTAATTTCATAAGGAGAATCTCCAGACCAAACATCAGAGTGTATTGGAAGTAAAGAAGACGAATCATTAGGTGTTTGAATACTTAAATTTAATCTTTTTTGCATCATTAATTCATTACCAACAAGAGCATAAAGATGTTCTCTTGCTAAATTGAAATATTTATTTCTAATTAATTTATTTTTATTAAGATTGTTAAGAATTTTTACTCTTATCTTATTTAAATCTTTAATTTTACTGTATTCATGAAAAGAGTTGAGATTGAATATTTTTTTCGAGGTTATATTTTTTTTTATACATTTGTTGAGATATTCAAGTGATTTTCTATCCTCGACTTTTCCAATATAGTAACCGTTTTTTAAAAATTTATTTATTATTTTATTTTCTTTTTTTTTAAAAAAGTTCATATAAGAAAATTAATTTAACACTTAATTTATTAATATAAAGTAAATTAATCTATTCACTCAAGATTAATTTTTTGCATTTTTTTTATATTGAAATATTCTTCATTTGATAATGAATTCTTAAAATAATTATTTTTAAAAGCTCTTTTTAAATCTCTTACAGCACTGTCAATATCATACTTGGTTTTAAAATTTATTATATTTTTAATTTTTTCAGATGACACATGGTAAGATCTAATATCATCTGAAGTTACTTTTTCTAAAATTACCTCATGATCCATATTTTTTTTTACAATATTTGCAATTTCTAGAACAGGGAAATTTTCAAATCCAATATTAAAAGCCTGTCGATTTACAAGTGACTGTTCAGCATTAATTAAATCTACATAAGCTTGACACATATCTTTTATATGAATATTTGGCCTGAGTTGATCACCTCCAAATACTTTAATTTTTTTTGTGTGATAAGCTTGATTTGTTAAAATATTGACCACTAAATCAAATCTCTGCCTTTTGCTAAAACCGCAAACAGTTGAGGGTCTTGCATTAATAGTAATAAAATTTTCACTCGAATATTTATTAAGAATATTTTCACACATGACTTTATATACCGAATAATCAGTTAATGGTTCAAGCTTCATATCTTCATAAACATTTTTTTCTTTTTTAATTCCATAAACTGATGAAGAAGAGGCATAAATAAACCTTTCAATCTGATTTTCTTTAGCTGCTTTTACAAAATTTTCAAAACAGTCATAATTTATTGATTTACTTAATTTAGGGTTTAGATCATAACTTGGATCATTTGAGATACATGCTAAATGAATTACAATATCATGATCTTTAATAGAATTTGTAATTTTTTTTAGGTCTCTAATATCTCCTTTGATTTTCTTTAAATCTGGATGATCTTTGATATGATCACCATAAATAAATAAATCATAAACAGTCACTTTATAATTTAATTCTAAAAGTATTTCAGTTAATACTGTTCCAACATATCCTGCACCACCAGGAATAAAAATTTTTTTCATTTTTATTCTACGATTGTATTGGAAATTGAAACTTTTTCAGCAAATTCTGCGGAGATAAGCTCCTCTCCTGTTGCTTCATCCCATACATTACAATTCTCACATATTGAAATATTTTTTTTATTTCCTGTTAAATGTAAATCTCTTCTAGTATTTAAAATTTTTGATTGCCACAATTCTTTTATTGAACTTTTCATTATATTCCCTGTAGGAAATTTATTATTATAATCAACATTACATAATGGAACATCTCCATTTGCAAAAAAAACCATCAATGACCATAAAGCTACACAAGGAAGATTTGGTTCAAAACTTTTTTCAACTGATTTATAATTATCCAATTGACCGCCCCAATTAAATATGTTGTGGTAATAGACTCTGTCATTATCTGAAACATATTTTTTCCAAAAATCATAATATTCTTTCCACTCATCATAATTACCTTCTTGTCTGATCATTCTTATCCACACTCTACATTTTGGGTTTATTTTATCTCTTAGTTGTAGAAATCTTATTGCGTTATCTTTTACTACATCAAAATTTAGTCTCACTCTTATTTTTTCAAATACATCCTTTTTAAGACTATCAATCGACATAATTACCATGCCAAGCCCTGCCTCTAATAAATCAATGGATTTTTTTTCATTAAGTAAGGACACATTTGTTGCAATCGAGGTATTAGTTATGCCATTTTCAAAGAATTTATTTATTCTACTAGGCATTTTTTTATCAATCAATGGTTCGCCATCTCTATAAAGACTTACTCTTTTAATTTTTTCTTTATTTAAAATTATGTCATCACTAATTTTAGTAAAAATATCATCTTTCATTACTGGATAATTTCTTTCCCAATCATTAATTGTACACATTGGACATCGCGCATTGCACGCATTAACAGTTTCTATCTCTACGTATTTTGGATAATCAAGTAATCCATCATAGCTAGAATTTAGATCTATCCTTCTATTTAAGTAATTATAAAAATCTTTCATAAATTTTATTTAATAACTTTTAATACCTTTTTTTTAAATTTAGTAATTTCACCCTCATTATTAAATTTATCATTCCATTTTGGAAATATACTATCATTTTTTTTTAGAAATGGCCCTATTTTACTTTCATGATAAATCACATATTTAGTTAATGGTACCATAGTATGATATGTATTTATTGGTGTTCTGAATATATTATCCTTTACCAACTTATATATCTTTTTTATTTTTCCACTATTACTAAAAAGTATACTTGCCATTGATCCTTTAATAATATGGTAAGTCTCTCCTTTTTTAAGATGTTTATGAGGAAGATAAAAATTATTTTTGTGCTGTAGAATTATCATATCGTGATGCTTATCAGAAGAATTTTGATGCAAACAAATTCTGATATCTTTTTTAATTTTTGAAAAATTTTTTTCTAAGAATCTGACCATTTTTTGATCAAAAAATTTATAATCACCTTTTAAAAAAAAAGATTTTGATTTTGCTTTTTTATCTTCAAACAACTTTTTCATTTTTAAGATTTTTAATTAATTTATGAATAATATCTTCTATATTATTAATCTTAAAATTAATCAATTTATTCAGTTTTGATGATTTTAAACTAAGATTTTTTGGTCTTTTTTCAGGAAATTTTAGATCATTTATACTAATCTTTTCAATTTTTAATTTAAGTTTAGGGTATTTTTTTTTTAATTTTTTATAAATTAAGTTATAAATCCTATGTCTACTATACGATTTAGGTCCACAAACATTAAATGTACCAATTATATTTTTTTTTAAAAAAAATTGTATAATCTTCTTTAAATCATTTACGTATAACGGATTAAATATTTGATCATAAGCTCCAAAAAAGCTTCTTTGACCCTCTAATATTTGGTTTAAAAAATCTGTTAAGAGACCTTTTACTTGCAAATTATCACCATATGTTTTTGCAATTCTTAATATAGAATAATTTCTAATATTTCTTTTAATATAATTTTCAATTAAAAGTTTTTGTTTACCATATAAATTTATTGGTGAACTTTTTGAATCTTCAGAATAATTACCTGTTCTGCCAGAATACACAAATTCTGTTGAAATGAAAATTAAATGTACATTTTTATTCTTAATTTTAGAAATTAAATTTTTTGTATATTTAATATTAATTGAGTGAGATTTTTTTTTATTTTTATAACATTCATCTGGATCACTTATGGCACTTAATAAAATAATTTTATTTATATCATATTTTTTTACTAATAAAGAAATATCATCTTTACATAAATCAAATTTAATTCCATTAGGAATTTTATTTTTGAAATAAGTAAAAAAAAAAATTTTTATTTGAATTTTTTAAAAATTTTCCGATTTTTCCACTTCCACCTATGATTAATACTTTCATATAATATAAATCTTAATTTAATTTTTTTTAAAAGAGGTAATTTTAATTATTTAAGGTACTTAAACCAGTCAGCAGTTGCAATTTTAATTTTCTTTTTGTCCCAAATTGGAGCATTTTTCCATAAATTTATATTATTTAATAGATTTTTAACTCCTTGCTCAATTTCAATTTTTGGCTCCCAATTAAGTAATTTTTTGGCTTTTTGAATTTTAGCCCACGTAATTTCAGGTTCACCTGGTCTTTTAGGTATATAAACTTTCTTACCACCCAATAACTTTGCAATATAATTAACGCTATAACATTTTCCACTACCTATATTAATTATCTGATTTTTTTTTTTTAATTTTATTGATTTGATTATCGCATCAACGACATCTGTCACATAAGTAAAATCTCTTTTTTGTTTTCCATTTCCTACAATTGTAAAAGGTTTTTTGTTTAATTTTTGGGCTAAGAAAATTCCAAACATAGCACCATAAGATCCAGATGTTCTTGATCTTTCACCATAAATATTAAAAAATCTTAAAGAAGTAATATTTAAATTATAAATTTTTCCCCAGCTCATAGCAATGTCCTCACCTATTTTTTTTGTCAAAGCATAAGGGTATTCTGGGTTAAGCTTTTCAAACTCATCTGTTGGATATTTTTTAGGAATCCCATATGATGATGATGATGCAGCATATATAATTTTTTTTACTCTAAACTCTCTACAATTTTCTAAAATATTTAAAGTTCCTTTTACATTTACATTAAAATATTTAGTTGGATTATTTATACTTGGTACAATATCAGCAATTGCCGCTAAATGAATAACTACATCTATTTTTCTAAAATATTTTTTCCACTTACCATTTTTAGATATATCTGCTTTAATAAGTTTAATTCTTTTTATAGAATTACTGATATTAGAAACCTTTCCATTTGATAGATTATCAATTATTATAACATTATGATTAAGCTTGATAAGTTGGTCTACTAAATGACTTCCTAAAAAACCACAACCTCCAGTTACTAATATCCTTGCCATTTTATTTTAGAAATAAAAATTCTTTTTATGAATATTATAAAATTTTCTTAACTTTAAAATCACATTCATCTTTTTAATACCATTTTTATTAATTTTAAAAAATCCGCCATGAAAATTTATTAACTTATTTTCTTTTAAAATTCTAATTCTTTTATTGAATTCTTTATGAACTATTTTATTAGTTAGTTCTCTTACTTTATAAATTCTTTTTCTCTCTGATAAATATACAAGTATTTTTAAAGATACAGATTTTGTAATTACTCCATATACCCAAGCATAAATTGTAAATAAAAAAGTAATAATTGAAAAATTTAACCATATCAAATCTAGATTGATTTCTTGTTTAAAAACAAATAATGAAAAATTGATTATAATTATTAGAAAATATGAAATAATTACAACTAAATATATATTTGATAACACTTTTTTTACTAAATATATGAAAAATATAATTTGTAAAAAGTTAATAATTAACAAATTAAACATAAAAAAA
>MDTD01157625.1_pt1 | contig 31891 bp, 32 predicted proteins | sample 811221 | NCBI WGS metagenome assembly MDTD01 (sample SAMN05326646, study PRJNA326480) | marine metagenome | isolation source: seawater | place: Pacific Ocean: South West | collected 2011
ACTGTTGTTTAGGAGAAACACGGTAGCTTAGGAGACTGACAATATGAAAGATATTTTAAGAATAATTTTGGCAATAGCATTTTTGCCATACGCACAGCTAGTAGCTGACGAGGAAGCATCAGCAGCCGCAACGAATAATGATGAAGCAGTTGTTGAGGATGAAGTAGAAGTAGATGAAGATTCATCTGAAGACGGTGGATTACTTGATAATCTATCTGTGGGGCAAATTGCAGGTGCTCTAGCAGGTTTAGTTGCAGCATCACAGCTTGCTGATGATGACGATGACACACCGCCTCCTACACCAGCGCCAACACCGGCTCCTACACCAGCGCCTACACCGGCTCCGACACCAGCGCCAACACCGGCTCCTACACCTGCTACAGCTACAGCAACTAGCACTAGCACTACTCCGTCGACAAGTACGAGCACATCAACAAGCACTAGTACATCAACGAGTACAACACCTTCTACAAGTACGAGTACATCAACGAGTACAACACCTTCTACTAGTACATCAACGAGTACAACCACTAGTACAAGTACTAGTACAAGTACTAGTACAAGCACCAGCACTAGCACTGGAACATAAGTAATATTAAGTAAAAGCATCATCCTAAATTTTCAGATGATGTTTTTACTACTTATTTAAATAGAGTTTAATTAATCTAAATAGCCTTTATATTGATTTGAAAGTTCTCTGAACGAAGAATTATAAATCATGCCTCTCAAATCTTTTTCAAATAGCAACTTGGCACCACCATCTCGAGTAAGAGGTGATAGTTTGAATGTTGAATACTTATTATTGTAATTATTTGAAAATAAATCTAATGGAAATTGGAAATAAAATCCTTTGTCAAAACTACCTTCACCAAAAATTTCTTTAGGAACATCAGTTCTAGTAAAATAGAATCCGGATTTAAATCCAGACTTGGTTGATCTTGAAAGATCAAAGGTGTATCCAATATCTTTAGCAAGATATCTACCTACACTAATGTTAGATTCAATTCCAAATGGAAAATAATAAGTAAAGTTTAAATGTCCAGTAGCAGTCTCATATTCTAAAAAATTAAACCGCTGATCGAAGCTTCTTCTTTTAACATAAAAAGCATCTAGGCTCATAGAATAATTTTTTGCAAATGGCTTGTACAGAAACTGAGTTCCTAAACCTCCGTACATGGTCTCAAAAATACCGCCGCTTATTTTTGCATAAAGTTCTTTTTTTGGTGACCAAATATAATCTAACTGAAGTCTTGATAAGAGTATGCCTTCTTTTTTGAGATATTGAATAACATCAGTTCTTACATGAGGCAACTTTGATGCGGGTCCAGTAATTGTATCTCTAAAGTTGTTGTAAATGGAATAATCAACTTCTGAAGTAAGAATTAGATTCCTATTAAATTGTATTTCACTAATATGCTGTAAATAAACTCCGCCAAAATAGAATTTCTCTGGAACACCAATATGACTCTTTATCCTGGGCTGAAAAGATGAAAAAATGATGGGAAAATTAACAATTGGTCTGTATTCATTAGACAAAAAACTGTCTGGCTCTCCGGAGTCTATTTTAGTATTCATTATTTTTACTTCTCTTGGAACATTTGAGACATCATCTAGATGATTTGGTACGAAGGAAATTTTATTTAATTCAATACCTGCATTAATTTTAGTTATGTTAATTTTATTTAGATCAAAGTCATTTATATCAGCTACCTTATTTGATATATATGCTGCGTATGATGCTGATCTTATTGAATTCCTGTGTTCTGATGAGGAGATTGCAATATTTAGCTCTTTATTATCTAAATTAGCAGTTTGAAGAAATAGCTGATTTGAATTTAAATTAAATAGAAGATCATCATAAAATGCTCTCTTATCATTAGTTTCTTTAGTATATTTTTCTATTACAGGATTAAATTTATTTTTATTACTAAGGCTTTCATTGAATGCGAGAGAATAAGTTAAACTTAAATTAAAAGTATTTCCTTTTATAAAACTTGCTTCTAAGTTAAGAAACTTGTTATATGGGATGCTTATACCAAAATTCAAATTAGAGTCTTTCTTTCTTCTTTCAAAAGATAGATCATCTCTTTTTAGAGCTGAGAAATCAGTATAATCAAAAGGGTCATATTCTAATTTAAATCTGATATTTCTTTTACGATTTAGATAGAACTCTACGCCACCAAATATAGTTGCATCACCTTTAAACCATTGATTGTATGTAGGCGTTCCTCCAAAATCTCTAGAAAAATCTTTTCTTGGTCTGGTTTTAAAATCTTCTGAAATATAATTGAGTGGATTCTTGAATGAATTTTGGCCTAAAAATTTACCCCATCCTATACCAGTTGAAATATTCATGTTTAAAAATTCTAATGTTGAAACAATATATTCCCTACTAAAATAACCAGTTCCAGCAAAATCATCTAATCCAACTGAAAAATTTGGAAGATATTTATTTTTTGTTTTATAAGTAGCTTTTACATTAAAACCTTTATCAAGATCATGGCCAGGTACCCCATCAATCCATTTTAGGTCAGAGGGCCTGTAATAAAAGTAACTAGCTTCTAACCAATCAAAAGGCGAAACTGTTAGTGTTCCTATTTTCCAAATATCATTCCTATTTATTGAAAATGCTACTGTACCTTCTTCCATCGAATTTGCAGAAGGTGTCTGGATTATTCCAACCTGTCCAAAAGAATTAAATGAAATAAGAGATTTTGTGCTTTCTTGAGGAAGAATGTAGTCTAAATAACTACTATTTAAATTTAAGCAACAAAAAAATAAAAAAAAAATCGCATATAATTTCTAATTATTGCTATCTAAAACAGAAAGCGAAGTTAGACTTAATGCTAGGCTGCTAACAATAGGTCCCCAAATCGATGCGGTTTCAACAGCGGTAATTTGTATCTCTTTAGGCACATAAATAATTGATCCAGGATAAACAGGTATCTCTGACTGATTAGTGTTAAGAAAAGATAATTTATAATTATCTGCCTGAATGCTTTGAGTTGCGCCATTAGGTTGAACTATAAAAATATTTCTTTTGTCTGCATTTACAGAGAGCCCTCCATTATTTGATATGTAATAATTAATATCTTTACCAGGAGAATATCTAGTAGCTCCTTGTGTATTTACTTCACCATATACATATACCTGTTGAGTAATTCTGGGAATAATTATTTCATCGCCGTCTTCAAGCAACGTATCAGTCTCAGGATTGGATTCTAAGATATCTAAATCAAATTCAGCTATAACTCTTCCTGAAACTTCCATGTTTTGCATTTGCTCTAAAACAAAAGGTAGGACATTTTCAGAACCGGCAGTAAGTTTCCCCTCGATAATTTGATTCAAAAATTTATCATATAATCTGTCTTTTGCCTCTTGATTTAATCTCAGGCTTTTTTTGTTATTTAAAAATCCACCAAATGGATAAGCTGATTTTTCATAACCTCCAGCCCTTAAAATGATATCTTTTATTGTTTCATCATCAGTAACTTTAAATGTACCTGGAAACATAATCGCACCAGAAATTTTAACAGTATTATATTTGAATTCTGGTATAAGGATCGCATCCTTATCTTTAATTTTTCTTGTACTAAGTTCACTTTCAAGAATTTGATTGATTACTACCTTACCGCTAATCAGACTTTGTATCTGCATAGAATCTTTATTTGCATTAGAATTAAAACCATTTGCAAAAAAAAGTAAATCTGCAAATGTTTCATCAGGTTTCATCTCGTACAAACCAGGTCTGTTAACTCCATTTGATACTATTGCAACATTACCAATTGGTCCAACTAAAATAGTATCTCCTGAACGCAATCTTTGATCTAGGTTTGATTTTCCTTTGATAAATAAATCATATAGATCAAGTTTGGTAACAACATTATTATTTCTTATTAAAGTTATATTTCTGTAGCTTCCATTTTTATCAACCCCTCCAGCCATATTTATGGCATGAAGCATATTTGAGTTTCCGTTTAGAGTATAAACACCAGGGTTAAATGAATTACCAGTTACAAGAACCTGAATATCTCTTACATTGGAAATAGAAACATAAGTATCTGTACCAATTAAAACATCTCTAACTCTTTTATTAATAAGAGATTTAGCATCTTTTAAAGATAAGCCAGAAAGATACAATTGACCAATTTCAGGAATATTAATTGAACCATCTCTTAAAATTTGAAAAGTATTTATTGAGTCTATTTGACCAACAAATTGAATCTCAAGAACATCTCCGAAGTCTAGAATGTAATTACCATCAAAGTTTGGTTCATTTACTGGCATGAAGGTTGATTGCATCATATCAAATATATCTTCACCAAAAATACCTGTTTTTTCTTCCTCCTCTAAGTCTTTGTCTATCATTGTAGAAGCCTTGCGATATATGGGCTTTTCTGTCTCTTGTTGAGCTTCCACTTTTTCAAGAACATCATCCCTAACTGTCTCAGGCAAACTATCTAAATATTCTTGACTCAACTCCTGAGCAAGACTTGAGGTAGTTATTATTAATAAAATTAAAATTTTAAAATTTTTCATTAGTTAAGAATTTTCCTAATATTGTTAGATGCTTTAAATAATAGTTTTTCCCTAGGCTCTATTATATATGAATCTCCAGTTTTTGGGTTTCTTCCCTGTCTTATCGGAGTTAAATGTCTTATAAAAGTACCAAAACCACTAATCTTTATGTATTCAGATACATGTGCATTTTTAATTATGATATGTAAAAACTTATCGACCAAACTTGAAGATTCTCTGAAAGAAATATTAAGATCACTAGCTATTTTTTTTGAAATTGTTTTTTTTGTTTCTTTCATTTCTTTAGACCAGGTATACTTACAGAATCTAGAGATGTAGTCTTGTCAATTATCCTATTGTAAACGTCATCAATTTCTTTGTCAGTCAGTGTTCTATTATCTGATTGAAAAGTGAACCTATATCCCAACTTAATTTCATTGTTATTTAAATTTTTATAGTAATCAAATATGAACTTATCTCTCAGAATTTCATCGTTTATGGATAAAATTATTTGATGTAAAAGCTGAATTTCTTCAAAATTTTCTATTAAAAAAGAAAGGTCTCTATGAGACTTAGGAAACTCAGATAAAGGCCTGAATTTTTTAAATTTTGCATTAGAAACATTTATTTGTTTATATTTTAAAATTTCTGAATTTATGCTATTAATTTCTAATTCTGTATAAAAAATTTTGTTCTTGATTTTCGTATCTAATCCTTCTCGCGATATCTCTTTAAATTCTGAAATGGAGTAATTATTAAAAATGTTCATAAGATATTTTTGATCAATATTTCTAGTAAAATCTTTGTAATTATTACCAACTCTTCCAGATGCAATTATGCCTAGCGATGTTTTTTTTTCAATCGATTTGCCATTTGTATAGATATCAGAAATTTCAAAAAATTTATTGTTGTCATTTTGTCTTCTTTCGTTGTAAAGAAGTGTATTAATTAAAGATGATTCTAGGGTTGTTCTTAAATATTCTTTATTTGAATGAAGTGGATTATCAACCCTGATGGAAAATTCGTTACCATTTTCAACAAATGGATTATTGATAACTTCGTAAAATCCATTATCAACAAGATAGGATCGAATATTATTTTTAAGTAAGTAACTTTTTGAATTTTTTTTCATTGAAGGTATTTTTAATGGCTGAACAGGTATTTGATCATATCCAATTACTCTACAAAACTCTTCAGCAAGATCATTACTATTATGAATATCATTTCTGTATGAGGGTATGTGAATATGATTATCAATATATTTAAAACCCAGCTTGGTTAAAATCTCTATGCAGTTTTGCTTATCAATATCTATTCCTACTATGTTGTTAATGTCTTTAATGTTAAAAGGTATAGATTTTGTAATTTTTTTTCTGTTGTCCTCTTGATATATTTTGATGTCTTTAATTTCAACATGTTCTTTTACGAGATGAATAAACCTTCTTATTACTTTTTCATGTGATTCCGCATCAACTCCTCTCTCAAACTTATATGCAGCTTCAGATTGAATATCATATTTTACAGTTTTTCCAATGATATATTCAGGCAAAAAATTTGCACACTCTACTAAAACTTCTGTTGTATTTTTTGAACAGGATGTATCTTCTCCACCCATAACTCCTGCTAAATTTATTACCTCTCCATTTGAAATGAATACAAGATCTTCTCCAGTTAGTTTTATTTCGTTGCCTAGTAGAGTTTTAAAAGTGGTTAAATTAAAATTTTTATAATCTAATGAAACTTTATTATTTAATTTTTTAAAATTATAGCAATGTGTTGGCTGACCAGTTTCATATGAAATATAATTAGAGATATCAGTAAAAAAGTTTATTTTATTTACAGGCATTTCTTTAAAATATTTCTTTAAGGCTCCTTTATATTCAATAACAGGTTTATCAATTGAAATTTTTAAGAATGATATTGTTGGACATATTTCAGGAACACGATTATCAAAATCTAAATTAAATGTATCAATATTTTCAAGAAACAGATCTGTGTCTAAATTTGTATCAAAAAATACTTTTAGATCTCTAAGCAATCCTTTTACTGAAAGACAGTCGCCTCTGTTCGGAGTAAATTCAATATCAAATATATTTTCATGAATTGAATGCTCATGGCCAAGCTGAAATAAAGATTTTGAAATTTCATCTATTGATGGCTTATCAATCAAAAAATCTATTAAGTGAGAATATGAAATTTTCATTTAAACTGTTTTAAAAAATCTAAATTTGATTTATAAAAATCTCTAATGTCTTTCACTTCATATTTAAGCATAGCTATTCTTTCAATACCTAAACCAAAGGCGAAACCACTATATTCATTTGAATTAATGTCACAATTTTCCAATACTATTGGATTAACTATTCCGCAGCCTAAGATTTCTAGCCATTTTCCCTCTTCTGAAAGTATGTCAACTTCAGCCGAAGGTTCTGTAAATGGAAAATATGATGGTCTAAATCTTAATTTTATTTCTTTGCCAAATATGTCTGCAATTAATTTGTAAATTAAGTCTTTTAAATTCCCAAAATTAACATTTTTATTTACATAAATCCCTTCGATCTGATGAAACATTGGTAGATGTGTTGCATCATCATCTTTTCTATAAACCTTTCCAGATGATATAAATGCAAAAGGTGGTTCATTCTCAAGCATACTTCTTATTTGAACTGGTGATGTATGAGTTCTCAATACATTAGATTTATTTTCAACATAAAAAGTATCATGCATTTGTCTAGCAGGATGATGCTTTTTTATATTCAACATATCAAAATTGTATTCTTCAGACTCAATTTCTGGACCAACGATGGGATTAAATCCATAAGACTCTAATCTTTCGATAATATACGATTTTATTTGATTTATTGGATGAATCGCACCCTGTTCGTATTTAATTGCAGGCGCATGAATATCTTTTTCAGATGACATTAATTTTATTTATCAATTAACAGTTTTTTCAACAATTTTCTTGAATGTTAAATTATCGGACACTGCTATATCAGCTAAAATTTTTCTATCTAAGCATATATTTTTTTTTGAAAATGAAGCAATAAGAGATGAATATGAGTATCCTAATTCTCGGGAAGCTGCATTTATTCTAGAGATCCACAAGGATCTCATTACCCTTTTCCTATTTTTTCTATCTCTAAAGGCATATTGAAGTGATTTGATGCTTGACTGCTTAGCAGTTTTATATAACCTACTCCGAGCACCGTAATGCCCTTTTGTAGAATTTAAAACCTTTTTGTGCTTCTTCTTTGCAGATACTGATTTTGTTACTCTTGGCATAATTAACCTATCAACTTAGCAGCCATTTTATAAACTGTTCCTTTTAATTTTGTTAAACCCCTATTGTGTCTCTTTCTTTTCGTAGACTGTTTAGTAAGAATATGATTTCTGTTAGCACTTCTGCTTTTAATTGAAGAACCAGTTCTTTTAAACCTTTTGGCAGCCCCTGAGTGTGACTTTATTTTATATCCCATAACTCTTATATATTAGTTCTTTAATTCTTTTTCTTTAATGGGCTTAAAACCATTAGCAATTGTCTTCCCTCAAGTGAAGGCTCCTGCTCAACTTGAGCTATATCTTTTAAGTCATCTCTTAAATTATTAAGCATATCTAAACCCATATTACTATTCAAAATTTCTCTTCCTCTAAATCGGACAGTTATTTTAGTCTTATCTCCCTCAAGAATAAAGCTTTTAATTTTTTTTAATTTTATATTGTAGTCCCCAGTATCTGTGGTAGGTCTAAATTTTATCTCTTTAACAGTATTCTTTTTTGGTCTTACTTTTGAAGATGGGCTCTTTTTTTTATCGAAAACATATTTACCATAGTCTAAGATTTTGCAAACGATTGGATCAGAAGTTGATGGCGAAACCTGGACAAGATCTAAAGATAAAGATGATGCCTCATTAATTGCTTCAGATAAAGTAACCACGCCCTTTTTGATTCCATTGGGATCTATTAGCATAACTTTTTCTGCATTAATATTTTCATTAATTGGAACTTTGTTTTTTTTATTAGTAGCTATTTTTTATTCCTGTTAAAAGTTAATGGCGATTATTTTTCATTCAGATGAATTTTTAAACACATAAATTATGAGGATGATAAAGTGATTATTTTTTGTGACATAATTGACAACAATTTTAAACTAATTCAGCTTTTTATCAAACAAAATAGTTTGAAATTCAAGGTTGCAAACAGCTTTTTATCCAATTTTCATTATCTCTTTCATATGAAACTCTTTTATTTAATCTCATTTCGTGTCCTTCCCAAAATTCAAAATAATATGGTTTAAATCTATAGCCTCCCCAGTATTCTGGTCGTTCATTAAGGATACTATTTTTAAGAGCATCATAAAAATTTTGTTTTACTTTTTTATAATCTTTAATTTTCCTGGACTGATCAGAAGAAATAGCAAGAGCATTTTTTTCTTTTGCTCTTTTTGCAAAATATTGATCAGAAAAACTTTTTGAAGTTTTTGAGATATTAGCCTTCATTCTGATCTGAGTATTTATTGATTGCCAATACAATACAGCTGAAATTTGATCATGAGACTTAAACTGCTTAGACTTTGGTGAATTATAATTTGAAAAGAAAATAAAATTATCATTATCAATAATCTTTAAATTAACATATCTTGCATCTACATATTCATATTCTTTTGAATATGAAGCTATCAAAATTGCTTGAATTTCAGATTGTTTATTTTCTAATGCAAATTTGTAAGCCTTTTTTAGTTTTACAAATGGTTCTGATGGATTATCGTTTTTAAATGTTATCAATTTTCAACCTTTCCTTAAAATAATAAAGTCGTTCAATATCCTCTTCCCTTGTTTCTTCACCGTACTGTATTTCGATGATATGACAATTATTCATTTCAGAATTATTAATAATTTGATGCCATGAACCTTTCACAACATGAAAAATATCCTCTTCTTGCAACTCAATATTCTTATAATTATCAGGATCTTTTTTGCTGAATTTAACAGAGCAATTGCCTTTGCTGATGAACCAAATTTCACTTCTTTTAAAATGCCTTTGAAAACTCATGCCTTTCTTTGGATAAACTATAAGCTCTTTTAGTTTAATATTTTTATCTTTGTAAAGATTATAAAATTTACCCCAAACTCTTTCCTCCCCATCATATGCATATTCTTTTAAGATCCAACTTGATGAATTCAATTTATTGCTTCCACCAACTCCAAATTTAAATTCTATTCCAGCTACTCTGATTTCAGGAATATTAGACTCTTCTCTATCTCCACCATTGCAAAAAATTATTTTGTTATTTGGATACAATTTTTTTAATTTTTCTAAACCTTTAGTACAGCTTCCGCATTCATCATCATCAAAATCAATCACATCATCTACCATGCCCAAGTTTTCTAAAATAATTTTTCTTTCATCAAAAGGCATAAAGAACTTACCTTTTTTATTTTGAAGCCATGTATCACTATTCAATAAAATAATTAATTTATCTCCAAAACTTTTTGCTGCATTAAAATAAGCAATATGACCTGAATGTATTGGGTCAAATCCACCACTTACTACTGAGATTATCATTGGGATTTATTTTTTAAATTTGAATATTTTCATATCATCTTATGCTTTAGACAATACCATTTCTTTTGGCATTTTTGGAATGTTATCAAAATAGCTGTAAGGATTAAAATTTGGTCTTAGTATTGCAACAAAAGTCAAAATAATAATCTTACAATCTAGTAAAAAGGATTTATTTTCAACATACCATGACTCTATAGATCCCTTATAAGGAGAGATGATATTCTTATAAAAATCATGAGCATCGGATCTATGAGCATAATATGATTCTTCATCTCTTAAAATTAAAGAGCCAATACCTGTTGCACCAGGCCTTACTGAGCGGACAATTTTTGATACTTCGAGATCGTAATAATTTTCTCCCTCTGGCACGAGTGGCCTTGGGCCAACAATACTCATATGTCCAAGCAAAATATTAGCTAATTGTGGTAGCTCATTAATTTTTGTTTTTCTTAGGAATTTACCAATTGGAAGCACTCTTACATCATCTTTCATTGTAAGTGTTCCACCAGACATGTTTTCACTATTTTTAACCATAGTTACAAATTTGAATACATTGAATTCCTCTCTTTTAAAGCCAATTCGTTTCTGAAAATAGAAAACTTCGTGTTCTCCTGTGAACTTTAGAATTATTGTCACAAAAAATAATAATGGAAACAGAAATAATAATGCAGTACCAGACAAAAAAATATCTATAAATCTACTCATAGTTTACATTTTGTCGTCTAAAAACTTGCCAGTTGATTTATGATTAAAGTTCGGAATAACTTGATTGAATAAATCTATGATCTCATTTTTATCCCAAATATCTTTATTTTTGATATACGAAATCTTATCTTTAAATAAATCTAAAACATTGTTGTTGTATTCTAGATTATTTTTAATAACTCCAATGTTTAAAAACTTTGAGAGGTCTAAGTTTTCTTTTTCTGTATAAAATTCCTCATAATCTTTTTCACCAGTAGTATCAGATTTAAAAAAATAACAGGGCCAATACTTTTTTGATATTAATTCTGAGCATTTTGATCTAGCTTCTTCTTCTGAGGAACACAAATATGGTTCATACCCCATACTGGAAATATATCTTTCGGCTATTTCAGAAAAAGTTATTAGCTCAAATCCCTCTGATAATTTTGGAAAAAATATATCTCTGTTTTCTCCAACTAAACATGATAATAAACATAATTCGCCAGACTCTTGTGGTGTTATAAAATATCTTCTTACGTCATTGGGTGCAGCTATTGGCTGATTTCTAGCAAATCTTTGATTGAAGCCATGAAGCAAGGATCCATCTGAAAAAGCAACATTAGCAAATCTTGCAGTTGAAATGGGAATTGAATTACTCTCTTTCATTAAAAACATTTCCATAATTCTTTTACTTGCGCCCATTAAATTTACCGGGTTAGTTGCCTTATCTGTGGATACACAGAAATACTTTTTAGTTTGATTTTTTAAAGATAATTTCAATGTTTCTAAGGTATTAAAGATATTTACATCTATAAGTCTCATTAATGTATATGGATCCTTTTCACTTCTTACATGTTTTAATGCAGACAGATTTAAAACATAATCATACTTATCATTATTTTCGATTAATTTTTTATATTCTATGCTTCCACAATCTATTGCAAAAGTTTTAAAATCTCCTTTTATATAGCCTAAAGAGCTTCTAATGTTTCTAACAAGTTCAACAAGATTATTTTCGCTTATATCTACAACGTGAAGTGCTTTAGGACTTCTTTTAAATATTTCAATAGTTACAGCTTGTCCTATGGATCCTGCTCCACCAATAATTAAGAATCTACTCTCTGTAACTATATTATTGAGTTCATAATCAAAAGCAATGATATCTTTATCAAAGAGATTTTTCTTTCTACCAATAAGACTTAAAACATCCATATTTTTCTTTATTCTAAATTAAAGGGGACGCTTGAAGGAATATTTACTACTCTTTCCTCTAACCATATTGAATTTTCTAATCCGTCATTTTGACAATTCTTATACATTTCTAAATTTGACATTAATTTCCAAATTGGTCTGGTCATAACACCTTTACTATTTGTGAATTTTAAAAAGTCATCCCTAATTTTTTTTGAACTCATGATAATAACATTTAACCAATTGTTAGATTTTGTATTTTCAATACCTGTAAAAAAATTAATATCTTCATAATCATGAAAAAAATTTCTCCATATTTGAGATATTTCATCCTTCTTTTTAAGAAAATCGCTCAATTGCTCAACCTGAGCACAACCTAGAGCTGCATTTAAATTGGGCATCCTGTAATTATATCCAACTTCATCATGAACAAATTCATATTCATGAGGCATTTTTGAAGTTGTTGTAATATGTTTAGCACGGATAGCTAGCTCCTCATCATTAGTAATAATCATACCTCCGCCCCCGGTTGTAATAACTTTGTTTCCATTAAAACTTAAAGTTCCCATTTTGCCAAAATTGCCTGTATGAGTATCATGCACATAACTGCCTAGAGATTCTGCTATATCTTCTATCAATGGTATGCCCCATTTAATGCATATATCCGATATCTCTTTAATTCGACAAGGAAAACCAAAAGTATGCATAGGCACACATCCTGCAATTCTTTTATTAGTCTTCTTGTTAATTAGCTCTCCTTTCTTATGAACAGCGTTTTCATTTAAAAACTTTTCGAGAGCATTTGGACTTAATCCCATCGTGTCTAGGTCTACATCAACAAAAATTGGGCTTGCACCACAATAAGCAATTGCATTACAAGTAGCTACAAATGTTAAAGATTGTGTAATTACCTCATCACCATGCTTAACACCTGCAAGTTGAATGGAAGTATGTAATGCAGCAGTGCCATTGACTGTGGCAACAGCGAATTTAGAATTTGTAAATTCTGCTATCATTTCCTCAAATTCTGTTACTTTTGCGCCAACTGAAGAAACAAAATTAGTCTCGATACATTCTTCAAGGTAAACTCTCTCGTTTCCCTCAAACACAGGTCGATGAAGAGGAATAAATGAACTCCCGTATATCTTTCTAGCTTCTTTGATAAAGTCTTCGTACATATAATTTTGTTAAATATTCATAATTTTAAACATATTTTTGTTGATGATTTTAACATCATATTTTTTTGTAACGAGTTTTAATGAATTTTTACCCATTTTTTGGATTAAATCATGATCATCTTTAAATAAGTTCATGGCTTCAACAAGATCTTCTACTGAACCAGTTCTTACTAGAAATCCATTAAATCCATCTCTTACGGTTTCTCTACAACCTGGTGCTCTTGTTGTTATTATTGCTCTACCCATTGCCATAGCCTCAAGTACTGATCTTGGGGTGCCTTCTCTGTATGAAGGAAGAACAAAGACTGAAGAGTTTGCTATTGCAACTCTAATATCATTTAAATAGCCAAGGTTTTCAATTACTCCTGTTTTAATTGAATCATTGATTTCATCAAATGGAATTGCATCACCACCTTCTTCTATACTACCTGCAATTGTAAATTTAATATTTTTATTTTTAGAATTTATAATTTTTGCTGCCTCAATGAACTCGATTAAGCCCTTGCTTCTCAAGAATCTTCCAACAAATAAAAATCTCAAAGAATCTGGAAATGAAGCTTTTTTGTAATAATTAAGATTAACTCCAGAACCGTCTACTACATGGATCTTATAATTATCAATCATAATTCTTTCAGTTATGAAAAGGTCTTTGTCATCATTGTTCTGGAAGATTGTTTTTGTACTTAACTTTAAAGAAATCTTATAGAGAAATCTCACTAGTTTTTTTGAAAACGTATCATTAGAACCTCCATAATTTACAAAATTCGTCCCTAGTCCAGTAATAAGTGCGAATCTATTTGGAACCCTCATGAAAAAAGATATCATGGTGCCATATATTACCGGTTTAATTGTATAACTAAGAACAAAATCTGGAGAAATTTTAAAAATTATTTTGCATAAAATTAGTAAAGTTTTTAAGTCTTGGAATATATTAACCCCTCTCCTGCTTAGAGGATATGAATGAAGGCTTACTCCTAGTTTTGCTAGCTCCTTTAAATAAGGACTATTTGAATCAGTATCCTTAAATGGGGCAGCTACATGAACATTAAAACCTTTTCTTTTTAGATCTCTTATTAAATCTCCTCTGAACAGATATATTGATTTTGGATAGCTGGCAATGATGAGAAAATTCATCTTAATTATTACTCAAAATATTCATCCAACCAAGCCTGAAACATAAGAATAGACCATAATTGGTATTGCCAATTTCTTATACCGGATAAGTGTTCCTTCCACATTTTTCTAACTATTTTTGTATTAAAATAACCGTCTTTTTCAAGTCTAGATGGTTCTAATAGATCTTCAGCCCACTCTTTGAGTGGTCCTCTTAACCATTCTTCTATAGGAACACCGAATCCTTGCTTTGGTCTTTCAATTAAATTTTTAGGAACATATTTGTAAAGTACCTGTCTTAATATCCATTTACCAATACCATTTTTCAGTTTCATAGATTGAGGTATTCTCCATGCTAATTCAAAGACATTATGATCGAGAAATGGTACTCTGCTTTCAAGAGAGACTGCCATTGCAGCTCTATCAACCTTAGTCAAAATGTCATCTGGTAAATATGATATAGAATCAATTGCCATCATTTTTTCTACTGAGTCTATGCTGTCGTGAAATTCTATTTTGGAAGCAAAAATATTTTCATTATCATTTGTGTTAAGAACTATTTCGTTAGGGTTCTGAAAGGTGGATATTAATTTTTTGTATAACTGATCTATATCTTTTGAATCTATGATGTTAATGCCCTTCTGTATTTTATCTCCCATCATTAAAAAATTAAATTTTTTAAAAGTGATAGCATTTAAAAAATAAAAAAACCCATTGTTAAAACTATTAGGAATCTTGTTATATACTTTTTTGATTAGTTTTCTCAAAGAGTGAGGTAGTTTATTAATAATGTTCCAATATTTTTTAGTAAGAATATATCTATTGTAGCCACTGAAGATCTCATCTCCCCCATCACCTGACAAGCTGACAGTGACATGCTTTCTTGCAAGTGATGAAACTAAAAAAGTAGGTATTTGAGACGAGTCTGAGAAAGGTTCTGAATAAAATTTTGGTATGTTAGGAATTATATCTAAAGCATCCTCTGCAGTAACATAAAGTTCTGTATGGTCTGTTCCCAAATGCAAAGCAACATCTTTCGCATATATTGCTTCATTATATTTTTCTTCTTCAAAACCAATAGAGAAGGTCTTTATAGGTTTTTTTGAAATTGATTGCATCAATGCAACAACAGTAGAAGAATCTATTCCACCAGATAAAAATGCACCTAGTGGAACATCAGAAATCATTTGTCTGTTAATTGCATTTTTTAAAGTACTTTCCAAGTGTTCAATTAGATATTTTTCAGATTTTTCAATAGGGTTTATTTTACCTTCATTAATTTTTTCTATAGCGCTCCAATATTGTTCTTTACTGATGACCTTGCCATCTGAGGAGATTTTTATAAATGAGCCTGGTTCAAGCTTGTTGATCCCATTAAATATTGAATTTGGAGCAGGAACATAACAATATCTCATATATAATGCCAAAGACTTTCTATCGATTTCCTTCTCAAATTGTGGATGAGCTATAAGTGCTTTTAACTCTGAGCCAAACAAAAAAACCTTGTTATTGCCTATACCTTGCCAGCCATAATAAAGAGGTTTTTCTCCTAACCTATCTCTTGCTAAAGTTAATTCATTCAGTTTTTTATCCCATATAGCTATTGAGAACATGCCAATTAAACTATCTAGAGTTTTTCTTATGCCCCAAACCTCACAACATTTAAGAATAGTTTCAGTATCAGAACTTCCAAGCCATTTATGATTAGCATGATTCTTTTTAATCTGTTCTCGTAATTCTAAGTGATTATAAATTTCTCCATTGTATGTAATACAATATTTTGAACTTTGCATAGGCTGATGACCAAGCTCAGAAAGATCTAAAATGGCCAATCTTCTGTGGCCAAAACCTATTTTTTTTGCAGAGTCATACCAAATCCCAGAACTGTCAGGACCCCTTGAATATAATTGATCAGACATTGATTTTAAAATATTCTCAGTTACTGAATCATTTTTAAAATGATCTCCTCCTATATACCCAACTATTCCACACATTTATTATTCCTTGAGGCCTACAGCAATCCAATAATTTGAATTTTCAGAAAATTTTATTTCTTTAAGGCCTGAATTTTTCATCATATTTTTAATCTGAGACTTAGTGAAACGTTTTTCAAGACGCGTTCCAAAACGATCTAGGGCGTCTGTTCTCATTGTGTAAAAGCTAAGATTGCGGTACGTGCTGAGTGGAAAATTTTCAAAAAATGTTTCAGATGCACCAATTTTTTCAAAAACTAAGGCTAATCTTGCAAGAGGCCAATATATTAAAATAGCTAATATTTGGCTTATTATGTATCTTAATTTGTGTGGTAATGCACTTACAACTATTCTAATAATATTACTTATCCTCCATATAAACTGATACCATAAAGGACGATTATCGAAAGCATAGTAAAGATACAATAAAAATGGAGCTCCTGGCTTCAACATTTCAGTGCAAGCCTTAATACCTTCTAATGTATCTGGAATATGATGAAGAACTCCCAAAGAAATACCAAAATCTTGACTACCAGCAGGCAAAATATACTCACTTACACCTTTGTGATGAAAAACACAATTAGATTCACTAGATAAATTACGTTTTGCTACCTCTAAAGCCGAACTAGGATCAATGCAATGCAATGTACCAACTTTTGGAGCCAGTATTTTAGCCCAACGACCACTTCCACAACCCATATCAAATCCGGTAGAGTTTTCAGGTAATTTCTCCCATGGAAAAATTGAAAAATATCGATCAAATAATTCTTGATGTTCATCTTTGCTAAGTTGACTTTGATCAAAGCGTTCCCATTCATCGCCAAATCCATCAACTGTTTTTTGATCCTTGTTGCTACTCATTTTCTCATTATCCCTGTAATTCAATTAATTAAATCTATAAATTTTTGCTTTATTACTTTTATATCATATTTGTTCTCTATGAGATTCCTTGCCTTATGACCCAAAATTTCACGATCTTTCTTACTTTTACTCAGCATTAAAGCTAAGCCTTTATGAAGAGAATTTGAATCCTCAGGATCAACAATTATTCCAGAATCTTCCACAATTCTACCAGCATCACCAACATCGGTAACAACACAAGGGATTTGCATAGCCATAGCTTCTGCTACTACATTTGGAAAACCTTCTGATTTTGACGATAAGCAATATAAATCCATTGCAGTAAAAAAATCATGGGGATTTTTCTCACCAAGTAAGATAAAATTATCGGGATATTGGGTTTTATGTATCCATGAATTGAGCTTTGCATTATTTTTATCCAATCCCTTTCCAATCATCAAAAACTTTACATTTTTGTGATCTTTTAGAACTGAAGTTGCAGCTTGGATAAAATTGTTAAAATCTTTAAGAGGGTCGAATCTTCCAATAGTACCAATAACTAAATCATTTTCTAAAAATCCAAGATTTTTACGTACGCTGCTTCTCAATTTATCACTGGGATTAAAAGATTTAAGATCATAGCCATTAGTTATAACGGTCATCTTTTCAAGGCAATATCCCAACTCAATATGAGTTAATTTAGCTGCTTCAGCGCAGCAAATAATCCTAGTAGGTATGTAAGAAGATAAAAGTGCACATATTTTTCTTACAAAAGATGTCGATGATAAAAAGCTTTGAGGAATTTTAGAATTTCTTATGCCCCAAATTATATTTTTAATTCCAGCTAAATATGCTGCGATACCACCAATTAAATCAGAGTGGTACATCCATGTATAAACTGCGTCTGGTTTCTTTTTTCTTAAGATTTTTTTTAGTCTAAATAATATAAAAGGTGAACTTATTTTATATTTCATACCCATAGAGGTTACATCAAAGCCGTCGATTTTCAGCTGCCGACCTATACTACCCTCATTTTTAAGAGTAATAATTGACTGCTGAATAGAATTATCTTTTGAAGATTCTTTTATTAATCTTTCTAACATTCGCTCTGCGCCTCCAAGCTCAAGAGACAATATGATATGAACTATTTTTTTCATTTTAGAGCTAACTCTTTATTATTTAAGTCTATATTAGTTTGCTGTCTGTAATTTTCATTTTTATGATTAAAGGCTTTTAGTATTGCAATCACTTTTTTACAAATTCTTAATTTAAGATGAATTGTTTCCTTAAAACTTTTTATCAGAAGAATTATTTTCATTTAATGAGCCTACTTAAAAGAGATAACAAATAATACTGAAATATTTTTAAGTTTAAATATATTTTTAGTGGGCTTTTTATAATATTGTAAATTTCATATTTATATCTTTTATATCCTTCCAAAATCATAACAGATCTTTTAAATATGCCTGCTCTAGAAGATAATCTATCAATACCTCGATCATCATACTTTCTTGCAGCTTCTTTAATTATGTAAAGATTCATGTCTTCTTTTAGCATTCTCAAATAAGTGAGGCCTTCGAATCCCCTTAAATCAGAGTCATATTTATATTGCAAAAACTTTGTTCTTTTTATTACCGGCAAGCACTCTCCAAAAGTACCATTTTTAATATAATTATTTAAATTTAATTTAAAAGATTTCGTGATATTTTCTCCAACTAAATTCATCTCATTATCAATACATCTAAAAAATAAAATATCAGCATCTTTAAATTGCTTAATTGCATTAATAATTGTTACATTGGCATCAAAGAGCAATTGATCATCTGAATCTAAAAATATCAACCACTCATTTTGGGCAGATTCTGCACCATAATTTTTTGCATAAGTGACTCCACGATTTGTTTCCAATTTTTTATATGCTATTTGTCCTCGATCAAGCTCCTCTTTATAAGAATCTTTAATATATTGATGAGTATTATCTTTTGAAGCATCATCAACAATAATTATTTCATTCATGTTCTGATGTTTGTTAAATATCAAAGAGCTATCAATAGAATCTGAAATTATATTTTTCCTATTATACGTTGGTGTTATTATTGAAAAAGTTATCATCAATTAATGTTCCATTAAATACGAATTATTAATACTTTTTGTATTTTATTTTCAATTTCAAATCTATTAGTATGAATTATAACTTGGATAAGTTTTTAATAATGTATAATAACGAAAAATTTATAGGTTCAAATGATTAATCCAATTAAAAAATTATTATCTGTATTCCAATTTTATAAGTTTAATACTTTTATAATTATATATAGGCAAATACATTTCTGGGCATTACAACTTTTCTCAAGTGGGGAAATACTAAGAAAAGTTTACGATTATGAAATGTACTTACCTTTAGACGATGATGGTCTTGCCAGAGTTCTTTTTGTCATTGGAAGTAGAGAGCTTGAACATAAGTGGATGGTAGATAATGAAGTGCAGCCAAGCGATACAATTCTGGATCTTGGTGCCAATATAGGTTACTACATACTTATGGAAGCACAAAAACTCAACAATACTGCAAAAATATATGCCGTTGAGCCAGATCCAAGAAACATAAAAGTACTATCAAAAAACCTCGAATTAAATAATCTTTCAAGTAGAGTTAAATTTAAACAATGTGCTATTTCAAGTAAAAACGGAACTGCAAAATTTGGACTACATAAAAAAACGAATTTAAATAGCTTTAATTTAGTGGACTTAGAAGCTAACAAAGACATTGAAGAAGTAGAAGTTGAGCTTATTGATTTTGCTGAATATGTACAAGAAATTAATGGTATAGATTTTGTCAGAATGGATGTTGAAGGTCACGAACATGAAATATTTAAATCGCTTAATAAATTACTTGATTCACATCCATCTTTAGCGCCGAGGACTATAATATTTGAAACGCATAAATATGATGATATTGAAGCTATGAAAGAAACTTTATCCAAGCTCTTTGCTGGTGGTTATAAGCCAAAATATATATCAAGTGATGATGAATTAAGTCCTAATGGCTCAGTTTTTAAAAAATATGGTTACACACCTTTTAAAATTATCGAAGAATGGACAGTATCTAGAGGCATATATAAAGATATATCAAATGAAGATGCTATTGATTTAATCTCAAATTGGAAGGGAACAAGAACAGTCTGTCTGGAAAAATAAATACTACAATTCAGAGCCCAAGTATCACTAGATAATTACTGATTGTTTTGAAGGTCTTAATACTATGTATATCCAAGAAAGCCACATCCAGAATGCTAAAAAAGTCCAATAAGAGCTACTTAATAGAATCACAAATATAATTGAAAAAACAAAGAATATTTTTTTTCTGTAAAGATTAATTGATGTAAATACTAATATAGCCATTCCAATAATTCCAACTCCTGATAATAAATAACCTAATCCAAAACTACCATATCTAATGCCACCTTGAGTAGATAATCCGCTGCCAAACATAAATGTAAATAATGAAAAATCATCCCGAAACGAATATCTTGCTACAGCCGAATCATCTGTTGAAATGGAACTTAATCTTGTTATTACTTTAAAGAGTTGAGAGCCTTCTTCAACAAGTATTTGCCCTGAAAATAAAATAAGTATGAACATAAATAATAATATAAGTCCAAAATATGTAACAAATTTTTTCCTTAGCATATGAAATAACCAAATGAATGCAAGTATAAAAAATAAAATAAAACCATATAATGAAAATGCTAAAGGGATTGATAATATTCCAATCAATTCGTATTTTGAATAAGAGTTTAATAAAAATCTTAGTGAAATGATCATAAACATCATTGCACAATAACTTGTAGGTTCTAAAAATAATCCTGCAGTTCTGTAACCCACAGCATTCTGAAGCCTCGGCGATTCACCAATAAAAGCATGATAATTGATTGGCTCACCAAAAATTAATGTTGAAAGAAATTGTAAAGTAAATGTCATTAACAGTATTACAAGAATGTAAAAACTGTATTTATCAACATCATCTTTTTTAAAAAATAGTGTAGTAAGATAAAAGTATATAATTCCGAGAGATAGCCCTATGAATCCCTTTATATCTCCATAATTTATTAAGCCGACAATAGTAAAAAAAACGAAAAACAAAAGGAAAATATACACTCTAGATAAATCTTTTTTTAAATCATTAATTCTTAAAAAGATTAAACAAAATATTGCTAAAAAAAAAACGAAAGTATCAAATATCTTTATTCCAAAAATGTAGTAATCCCATAAAAATGGCAAAAAAGCTAGGGGAAATAGAAATAGCTTTAAGTTAATATATATTGGGTTTATATTCTGCATAATTTCTAAATTAATTTTACTAACTCTTTAAAGCCTTCATCTAGAGAATATTTATACTTAAATCCAACTTGAAATATTTTTGATGGCTGACCATCAAAACTTCTAGTATCCGTTATAAATTTTTTTTCAAGACCAAGCTTGATCTCTATTTTTTTGTTGAAAACATTTTCATAGTTTTTAGCTAGGCAAATTATTATTTCTTTAAAAGAGTAATTTTCTCTGGAGCATGCAATCAAAACAGGAGAAGTTCTTGAAACATTTCTGGCTCCATGTATGAGCATTGATACAGCATCATAAACATGTATGTAATTTCTTTTATATTCACCATCTGAGACGATACTAATCTCTTTATTATTATGCATAAAATTTAATATCTTATTAATTACTCTTCTAGAATCTTTTCCAATTGAAGTTTCTGGGCCATATACGTTTGAAAATCTCAATGATAAACACTTTACATCATAATAATTCCTGTAATATCGAATTAAATTATCGCAACAAGTCTTAGCAACATCGTAAGAAGTGAATGGATCTTCAATGGTATGTTCGTTTATTGGAAGCTTAGGATTTACTCCATAAACACTGACTGAGCTTGCAAAAACTAAAACTTTGTTTGTATTATGCATATAATAAAGAATGTTATGCAGGGGCGATATCCATTTTTCTAAATAGTCAATTTCTTTTTCTGGATCGGCCATAACTGATGCATCTCCAGCTAAATGAAATATATAGTCATGATCTTCGACAAGCCGTTTTAATTTATATTTATTAACTTTATATAAATCTAGATGTATATAATTTATTTTTTTATTTGAGGTTTCATGCCACTTTGAATGTCTTACAGCGGTGATTTTACAATCATAATTATCTAGATGATCTATGAGCTCCAAACCAATTTGACCTGATGCACCAAGAATCAAGATTTTTTTATTTTTAAGATAACTCATTATTCTATGATTTAATATATAAATTCTTTTTTAAAAAATTATATAAACCATTTAAGCTCTCACTGCCAACTATAGTTCTATTATCGATATTTGTTCTGTCTTTTTCTAATTTTCTCAAAATTATATTTGAAAAAATTGAATATAATCTTTTAAAAGGTCTTAAAATCGACCCAAGAATGCCCTGAAGTACTCTTATATAAGTATTTTTACCAAAATAAAATTTAAATAAAAAATTAAATTTAATTTCAGAAATAATTTTTCTTTCATTATAGACATTATAAAGACCTTTTTGAAAATATGGATATTGCTCTTTCCAATCCTTACTAAATCTAATTTTATAAAGCCTTTCTTTGTCAACAAGTGATGCAGCCAACATGCTGGTATCCTCTTGTCGAGCTAAAAAAGGCTCTAAATTCTTTGGAGAGAATATGCCTCCATTAATACCAACTGAATATGTAAAATGTCTTTCCCAAAAAAATATAAATTTAATAGGATATTCAGTAGTATATTTCATAAATTTTTTAAAATTATCTGTTTTATGAATTGCGTATACAAAATAATCACTTGGAAATACTCTAATTGACTCTTTAAGTCTCATCAAAGAATTTCCACATAATAAATTTTTGTTTTCGATGTAATTTAATATCTGAATATTTACATCATGTCGATTTGCATAAAGATTTTCTTCTAAACTGTTTGATTCATTATCAATTTGAACTCTATAGTGAGGAAGTGCCAAAGTTTCAATATTAGATTTGTCTTTAATGTAATTTATTGCTTTTTTTAGATTTTTCACAATTATGAAATCATCATTATCGGCATAAATTGAATATTTAGTATCTATAGATGATACAGCAGAATAAAATTTTTGGATAAAAGTGTTTATATTTTTATCGGTAGGATATTCTCTGTAATCAATTAGAAGATCTTTATATTTTTCTTTTTTTATGAGTTCTTTAGTATATGATTTATCCGAATCTCCATCAGCTATAAGTATTTTGTATGGGCATTTCTCCAAAGCCATCCAATCAAGCCACCTTTCAGTATATTTTTTTCTGCCTTTTAGAGTTAAAAGAATGGTTAGATCATTCATTTAATTTTTTATATGAAAATAATTTAAGAGTATTTTCCACTCCTTTTTGAATTGAACCTTGAAACTCAAATCCAGTATCTTTAAACTTTTTATTTGAGACATCATAAGAAAGCTGATTCATAATTTCGTTTTCTACAAATTCAATATCTAAATTTGGAATATATTTTTTAATTGTGTCCGTTACATTTTTTACAGTTAAATTTTCAGTCAGAATATTATAAATATCTCCAGTAAATAAATCCTGATCAATGATATGTGTCAGTGATCTAATAGCATCATTTAAATCCAAATATGGCCTTTTTTGTTCATATGCTGATTTCCAAACAGTTATAGGCACATCATGAATTGCTTGCCAACAAAATTTATTAACAGCAGTATGGAATCTCATCCCAATAGAGTTACCATATATAGTTCCAAATCTACAAACTACTGCTTTTAGTCCTTCATCGCACATCTGAATAACAAGTTCTTCTTCAAGCAATTTTGTTTTCGCATATGGACTTTGAGGATTTAAGTCATCTAATGAGCAGTCTTCACTTACAACTTCATCTTGAGTACCGTAAACGCTAGTTGATGATAATGTAATTAATTTAACATTGTTTTTTAAACAAGCATTTGCAATAACTTTTGTACATTCGTAATTATTAGATTCTACTTCTTCAGCATTGCCAAAACTGCCAGCTGCGTCTGTTATTGCAGCCAGATGAATAACATAATCAATATCACACAAAATTTTATCCATATCAGCATTTCTTATATCACTTTCTATAAATGTATAATTTTGATTTGGTAAATCAAATAGAGAGGAATAACGCTGACTTGATAAATTATCCAGAAGTAAAATATGCTCAATTTTTTTTATCTTTTTAGGTAAAATTCTAATTAGAGCAGATCCAATATGACCAAGAGCTCCTGTGACTAATATCTTCATTTGATTAAGTTTTGAAAGGATTATTTTACTATAAATATTTGCTATTAAAAAAAGTTTTATTTTGATCTAAATTCTTTGAATTCATCATAATCTCTGATGTAATCATTTTCTTCGTAATCTCTATCACAATAAACATTAATTAATGTTTGAGTATCTAAATAAACCTGATGAGACCATATGCCATTTGGTATAAAGACGCCATCGCTGGAATTATCTAATATTAACTCTTTTTTTGAATGGTAATCATCTAGAATTAATCTTAATGAGCCCTCAACACATACAATAAATTGATTGCATTTTTTATGGGCATGAAAACCTCTTTGAGAATTCATAGATGAAATAGTAAAAATTCTTACAATTTCAAATGGAAGGTCTATATTTGAAACAACTGTCATAATGCCTCTCTCATCAATTATTCTTTGAATAGGTATATGAGTTACATCATTTATGCTATTGAGTTTCATTGTTTAGACTTTTTTTACAAAATGTTTATATTGTTCTAGTGAAGGATGTTCTAAATCTCTATCAGATATGATTGGTTTATCTATTGGCCAATTTATATTTATGTCAGGATCGTTCCATTTAATTCCAAATTCATCATTAGGATCATAAAGTTTCGTAGCTTTGTATATCAAATCTGCATATTCTGACAAAACGCAAAATCCGTGTGCAAATCCGTGAGACATGAAAATCTGCTGTGGTCCTTCATCAGATAAAATGAAACTTTTATGATTACCGAAAGTTTTAGATTCAGGTCTAACATCGACAACCACATCAAATACTTTCCCCCTAGAAACAGTCATCATCTGAGCCTGAGGATTATTTATTGTGAAATGAAGTCCTCTTAAAACATTTTTTTTTGATCTTGATTGATTGTCCTGAATAAATTTTGAATCTATGCCTAATTCTGTATATCTTTGTTCATGATATTTTTCGATAAAAAAACCTCTTTCATCTTCAAATTTTCTAAGATTGAAGATAAAGACCTTTTCAAGAAAGTTGTCTACGATTTCCATAATTATTTGAAGAAATTTTTAATTTCTTTATACACTTTTTCTGCATCATCAAGTGATAATTCAGGGTACATTGGCAATGAAATTATATTTTCAGCTATTGATTCTGTTACATGCATATTAGATCCTAGAGCTATGTTGTCTTTATAAGCAGGTTGAAGATGAATTGGAACTGGGTAGTGAATGCCTGGAAAAATGTCTCTTTCATTTAAATAATTCATGAGCTCATCTCTCCTAGTGGTCTTACATACATATAGATGATAAACATGATCACAACCTTGTCTTTTGACCGGTGTTATAAAATCATCAAAACTTAGTTGATCATATACATCGGCTATCTTCATTCTCCTTTGATTGTCTAAGTCAAGATATTTTAATTTTACATTCAAAATAGAAGCTTGGAGCTCATCAAGTCTCGAGTTTCTTCCTCTAATTTGACTAACTCTTTCAGTCCACCCATATTCTCTTAACATTTTCATTTTCTTATATAGATTTTTATCATCTGTTGTTATTACGCCACCGTCTCCAATTGCGCCAAGATTTTTAGTTGGATAGCAACTAAAAGTTCCTACGTCTCCAATGCTTCCAAGTCTTTTATTATTGTTTGATGCTCCATGAGCTTGAGCAACATCTTCAATGAGATAAATTCCTTTTGATTCACAAAATTCTTTTATTTTATAAATGTTTGATGATTGGCCATATATATGCACAGCTACTACAGCTTTAACATCCTTAGTATATGCTGATTCAAGCAGTTCATTGTCTAAGGTAAAAAAATCAGGTTCTAAATCAAGAACTATTGCAGATGCTCCAGTTGATTCAATTCCTGCTATTGTTGCAACGGCAGAATGAGATACTGAAATCACTTTATCTCCATAACCAATACCCATTGCTTTTAGAGATATTTCAATAGCATCTGTGCCATTTGCTACTCCTAGAGCTGAATTTACGCCTATATAATTTGCAAAAGATTCTTCAAATAATTCAACTTCTTCTCCGAGAATATATTGGGAGCCATTTAAAACCTTATCTATGGAGGAGTCTATCTCTTCTTTGTATGAGAGATATTGAGCTTTTGGATTAGCACAAATTATCACAATTTAAGCTCAAAAAAAGGCAGATGTGTAATCCATTCTACATTTTTATCAATTTCGTCTTTCTCTTTCTGAATAATTTCATTAGCGTGATTCCAAGCAAATAAAATTATTACATCAGGAATATTCTTTTTAAAATATTCATATGATAAAACTGGAATATGTTTACCTGGAGTCAATGTATTTTGTTTTATTGGAGTAGTATCAGAAATAAAATCAATTAATTCTGGTCCAATATTACAGTAATTCAATATTGTTGTACTTTTGGACGTAGCTCCATATCCAGCAACAGTATTATTTTTATCTTTTGCTTTGATTAATATATCTCTAAACTTTTTTCTAGAAAGTTCACAATTTTCTTTGAATTTTATATATGTAGATTCATTGTCAAAACCATTTGAAATTTCATTTTCAATAATTTTATTAACAATTGGTTGAATATCTCTTTGCCCTTTTTTTGCAAAGACATACCTCATTGATCCTCCATGAGTTGTTTGTGGCATCAAGTTTATAAGTTCAAATCCATGACTGCCAAAAATATTTTGAACAGATATTGCAGAAAATATATATACATGCTCGTCATAAATTTGATCATAGGAAACTTTTTCAAGCATGTCACCAAGATATGGATCCTCAAAGATTAGAACACCCTTTTCATTCAACAAATTATAAGCACCTTTAGCAATATCATTTAAATCAGGTATATGACACATTACATTAGCTGCAAGGATTGCACTAGCATTTCCATAATCCTGAATTATTTGCTTAGAAGTTTCATAACCGAAAAAACTTACTTGAGTATTAACACCATGTTCTTGAGCTACCATGGCAACATTTTTTGATGGCTCAACGCCTAAGTGTTTTATCCCCTTATTTGCAAAATTTTCAAGCATAATTCCGTCATTACTTCCTAGCTCAATAATGAAATCATTATCTCCTTGAGAATAATTACTCAAAACCCAGTTTGCGTAATCTTTAAAATGAATCTGCATAAATTTTGACTGTCTTGAAAAAAATGCATAGTCTTCATGAAACATCATTTCTGCCTCAGGCTGTTCCACTAGTTGAAAAGTAAAGCATTTTTTACAAAAGGCTGGTGCCATTTCAAAGAAATATTCATTATCTTTTTTTTCTTTCATGAAATCATTAGCAATAGGCATTTGACCAAAAGTCATAAACTCTTCAATTGGATTATTACAAGCCCTGCAATTTTTTATTTTCATTTGGTAATCTCCTTGAGATAATTATAATAATTTCCACTTACAAAATCTTTATTATTTCTTCTAATTTCATTCATTGATATCCATTTATTGTTGAGCGCTATCTCTTCAAGACATGCTATCTTTGTACCAGTCCTTTCCTCAATTATTTGAACAAATTGACTTGCCAATAAGAGAGATTCATGAGTTCCTGTATCTAACCATGAAAATCCTCTCCCTAAAATTTTGCAATCTAATTTATTTTCCCTCAAATAAATTTTATTTAGATCTGTAATCTCGAGCTCGCCTCTCTTTGATGGCTTAAGTGTTTTAGAGATATTAACGCAATCGTTGTCATAAAAATAAAGTCCTGTTACTGCAATATTAGATTTTGGTTTTGATGGTTTTTCCTCAATTTCAATTACATTACCTTGATTATCAAAATTTATTACTCCAAATCTTGATGGGTCCTTTACCTGATAACCAAAAGTAAGTGCTCCATCTTTGAGTTGACTTGCATCTTGTAAATAAGTTGAAAAGTCATGTCCATAAAAAATGTTATCGCCAAGAATCATGCAAACTGTATCCTCGCCAATAAATTTTTCACCAATAATAAGTGCTTGTGGAATTCCAGCTGGTTTTTCTTGAACCATATAAGTTAAAGATATTCCAAATCTTGAGCCATCACCAAGCAGGTTTTTATAAAGTGCTAAATCATTTTGAGTACAAATAATGAGAATTTCTCTTATATTAGCCAGCATCAAAACTGACAGTGGGTAATAAATCATAGGCTTATCGTAAATAGGTAGAAGATGTTTTGAGAATACAGCAGTTACTGGATAAAGCCTACTTCCAAGCCCCCCTGCGACAACAATACCTTTCATTTGATAACCTTTTATGTTTTTTTAATAAGCCTATTTAAAGTAGGTGCAATTATCTATTATTCTATCAGCAAAGGCAAAACTTGCTGTGAATGCTGGTGAAATAGCATTTATGATATGAGATGAGCCTTCTGTTTCAATAATCAAAAAATCTTGAACTAGAGTTTTATTTCTAAGGTCATACAATTGAGGTCTTATGCCAACTTTAGGACTTTTTTTAATATGCTCGAGTTTAACCTTGGGTAAAATTAATCTAGCAGCATCAATAAACTTATGAGGCAACCATTCAAAAGCCTGATTTAATATATAGTTTCTCATTTTTTTACTAATAAAAAACTGATTAGTCATATGAATTGCAAACGATAATGATGTATTTATATCAAGATTCTTTAATCCATCATAATTTTCTCTTCCAAAAGCTGGAGTTGCTGTTGGTCCTAAATAGATCTTTCCGCCAAAACCTGGTGTAGCATGAACACCTAGAAAAGGAAATTCTAGATCAGGAACAGGATAAAGGTTTGTAGAAACATTTAGGGGTGAATTTTCTTTTAATTCCCAATAGCTCCCTTTAAATGGGAGCATAGTAAAGTCTTTTCCAACTCCAAATCTTTTTGCAACCATATCTGATTGAAGTCCTGCACAATTGAATAAAAAATCATAATTAAGTTGAGCTTTATTAGATAAATTAATTTGTTTATTGTTTGTACTTTTACCCCAGTCATTCTCAAAGAAAATAAATTTGACACCTTTTTTGCTCAAAATATCTTTAAGTCTATTTATTACTTCTTTTGGATTTACAACAGAGGTTGAGGGACTCCATAGGGCTCTTCCAGTGCTTGTAAAGCCATCAGGCACTATAGAATTAAATTGATTTTCATCTATTATTTCTACTTTAGCGCCATTTGAAATTCCTCTTTTATAAAGTTCGTCAATTTGATTATCTAATTCAGCCTTTTGCGGCGTTATTACTTTTCCGCAGTCTAAAATTGAAATGTTATTTTCTTTACACCAGTTTTTTAATCGCTGAGCTCCTTCAACACAAACTTTTGCTTTGATACTGCCTGGTTCATAATAAATACCTGCATGAAGAACTCCGCTATTTCTTCCTGATGTATGTTTTCCAATTTTATTTTCTTTTTCAACGATCGTTATAGACAAATTTGGAAATCTTTCAGTAATTTGATTAGCCAGAGATAGGCCGACCATACCAGCTCCTATAATACAAATATCAGTATGCATTTTATTGCTCATGTTAATTATCTGAGGCTGCAAGCTCTCTAAAAGATTTACTTGTTTCAAGCAGTTCTTCAAAGCTTCCAAAGTTTTTTATCTTTCCATTTTCAATTTCATAAATTGTGTCGCATTCCTTTATTGATTCAGTGCTATGCGAAACCATTATTACAGTTCTACTTGGATCTTGGAGGATATTATTAATTATTTTCCTTTCAGTAAAATTATCGAGTGCGCTAGTAGCCTCATCGAGAACAATAATATTTGCTTTTTTATAGAGCGCTCTAGCAATTCCTATTCTTTGTTTTTGTCCACCAGAAAGATTTGAGCCATTTTCTCCAACAAAAGCCATAAATTTTTCTGGTTGTTCTTGGATATAATCAAAAATTAATGCATCCTTAGCAACATTAATTAATAATTCTTCATCGAAATCCTCCATGTTAGAGGTTTGAGTGATGTTCTCTTGAATTGAGCAATCTTGTAAAAAAACCTCTTGAGGTACATGCGAGATAATTGATTGATATGCTTGTAATTTTTTATCTTCATCAATATTTAGTCCATCAACAGATAATTTTCCTTTATTAGAAACTAATAAACCTAAGATTAAATCTAGGAGTGTAGTTTTTCCGCTACCAGTTGTTCCAACAATACCTATAAAAGAATTTTTTGGAATTTTAATTTCAATGTTACTTAATGTATCAATCTCTGATCCGGGATAATTAAAAGTAATATCATTGAGTATTATCTCACTTGCAAAAATAAAATCTTTTTTTTCAAAAACTTTTTTATCCTTGAGCTCTAATAACTTCAAAATATCACTAACTGCAGCTGAATTCCCAACTATGGTTGCCCAACTTCCATATATTTGTTGAAATGCAGGCAATAACCTTTGGCCAGCCATAGCAAGAGTCCCCAGTGTAGCAATCACTATAAAAGATGAGCTATTTGAACTATAAAAGAATGCGATTGCTGCGATGGCTATAATACTTAATGCCTCAATAATATATCTTGGAATATTTGCAAGAACTAGAATGCTTATTTGTGATTCTCTTAGACTATATTCAGCTTTCTCATATTCATCTTCATATTTCTTAAATAACTTATCTATGATTACATTTTTTATATTTGAAAAGCCTTCGCTCGCAATTTTTAAAATAGAAATTCTTTTAGAAGCAATATTATTACTATCTCTTTCAAGAAGCTTGTAACAAATACCCGAAATTATTAAATATACTGAAATCAAAGAGATTGAGGTAATTATGATTAGTTTAGGATTCAGCGCCATAAGAAAAGATATAATAAATATTACCAACATTATTGAGGTAGTTATTTGAAGTAAGGGTTGTAAAGTTCTGATAATTAACTCTTCAATTTTTGTGGCAATAATAGTTTTAATTTCATTACTTCTTCCTAACTTATGATCTATATAATCTTGTGCAAGAGCTTTTTTAAATACTTTCACACCAATATATGCACCTGAGATATGAGAAATTCTTGCATTAAGAACGAATTGAAGGACTCTAAATAAACTAGATAGAGCAACAGCAAAAATAAAAAATATTGTCAATGGAGCAATAAGCTCATCAGCTTTTGTATAACCAAAATATTGAAAAAATTCTTTAGCAAAATCATTGTCAAAGATAATATCAGGTGAAGTTATTGCAGCTAAAAATGGTAATACTGCACCGATACTAATTACATCTGCAATTGAACTTAAAATCATAAAAAAAACTAGCAGAAAGTATTGAATTTTCAGTTTTTTTGAAAGGTGCAATATGACTTTTATGATTAAAGTTAGTTGTGATTTCATAAATGGTTATCGTTGTTACTGGCAACCCATTCCAAATTATCTAAATACCATTTTACAGTCTTATCAATTTGCTCATCAAAGCTTCTTTTGGGTTTCCATTTAAATTCTTTTTTTAGCTTGGAGGAATCAAGTGCATATCTTAGATCATGACCGGGTCTATCCTTAACAAATTTGATCAATTTTTCATATGAATTAATCTGTAATTTTTTATTTTTAAGATTAGGATTTATGCTGATCGGATAAATACTATCTAACTTTTTACAAATATTTCTCACAACATCAATATTTTTTAT
>MDTD01065761.1_pt1 | contig 31888 bp, 31 predicted proteins | sample 811221 | NCBI WGS metagenome assembly MDTD01 (sample SAMN05326646, study PRJNA326480) | marine metagenome | isolation source: seawater | place: Pacific Ocean: South West | collected 2011
GGCCGCCGCGGCCCGCCGCCGGCATGATACGCGGATCTCGGAATGCCTCGAGGCGGCCATCGGGCATGTCGACGGACAGATCGTCAGCGCCTACTGGCCCTTCCGCGGTGAGCCGAACCTGCGCGCGTTCCTGGAGAGGCTGACCTCGCGGGGCGCGCGCTGCGCCTTGCCCGCGGTGGTCGCGCACGGCCGGCCGCTCGTCTTCCGTGCCTGGTCGCCGGGCGATCCGCTGGCGCGCGGTGTGTGGAACATCCCGGTCCCGAGGGAGAACGCCGAGACCGTGGTGCCGGATGTGGTGATCGCGCCCGTGGTCGGCTTCGACCAATTCTGCTACCGCCTCGGCTACGGTGGCGGCTTCTATGACCGCACGCTGGGCGCCATGGAGAAACGTCCGCGGGTCTTCGGGGTGGGCTATATCCTGGCGGCGATTCCGACAATCTATCCTCAGTGGCACGACATCCCAATGGATGCGGTGGTGACCGAGGACGAGATCGTCGTCCCTGCGCCGATCCCGGAGGACGGGGCAGCATGAGGACGACGATACGCGCCATTCTGGTTGGCAAGACCGCCCCGCTCGGCCGGCGGGGCGTGGCGAGCGGGATATTCAAGCGCCCGGTCGACCAGCCCGTCGACGTCTCCCGCGCCGGCCTCACCGGCGACGAGCAGGGCGACAGGATGCACCACGGCGGGCCGGAGAAGGCCCTTCACCACTACGCCTTCGATCACTACCCTGTCTGGAGAGCGGAAGCGCCGGAACTCGCAGATCATCTCGACCGCGAAGGCGCCTTCGGCGAGAACCTGTCGACCGGGGGATTGACCGAGGCCGATGTCTGCATCGGCGATGTCTACCGTCTCGGCACGGCGCTGGTCCAGGTCTCGCAAGCCAGACAGCCGTGCTGGCGACTGAACGAGCGGTTCGGGTACGCCGCCATGGCTAGACGGGTCCAGGACTCCGGTCGCACCGGCTGGTACTACCGCGTCCTGGAAGAAGGCCGGGTCGGTCCCGGCGAGACGCTCGACCTCGTGGACCGTCCGGCCGAGGACTGGCCGCTCGACCGCGTCCTGGGAGTCCTTTACCGGGACACACTGAATATCGAGGCTCTCCGGCAACTGGAGGACCTGGATCCTCTGACCGAGGCCTGGCGCGCGCTTGCCCGCCGCCGCCTTGAGCGCTGCTCGGTCGAAGACTGGACACGCCGCCTGAACACGCCGGAACAGGCGGTGCAGTGAGTCAGCATCAAACGGATATCTCTCCTGTAGCTAAAGGAAGAACGACCATGATCACACAGACAAATCCTGACCTGGACCGCCTCTCCGTCGGCGAGCTCGCCGCGACCTTGCCCGGTGCGACGGCCGTATTCCGCAAGTTCAAGGTGAACTTCTGCTGCCGCGGAGACATCCGGCTCGCCGACGCTGCACGTCAGCGCGGTTTGAAGGCGAGCGAACTGGAAGAGGCTCTGCGAGCCCTTGAAGGGTCGGACGCACCGCCGTCGCTTTCCATGGGCACGAACGAGTTGATCGATCACATTCTCAGCCGTTTCCATGAGGTCCATCGCCGCGAGTTGACAGAGCTCGTCGCGCTCGCCCGGAAGGTGGAGGCCGTACATGCGAACCATCCGCAAGCGCCGCACGGGCTCGCAGATCTGCTGCAGCAGATGCGCGGCGAGCTCGAAGTTCACATGAAGAAGGAGGAGCTCATTCTGTTCCCGGCGATGCGCCGCGGCGCCGGGGCGAGCCTCGATGCGCCGATCGCGCAAATGCGTCACGACCACAACGACCACGGTGAGCACCTGCGGCGGCTCGAGGCTCTAACCAATGACTTCACCCCGCCCGGGGAGGCGTGCCGTTCCTGGCAGGCCCTCTACACCGGCACGGCCAAACTGTCAGAGGATCTGATGGAGCATGTCCATCTCGAGAACTACGTCCTCTTCCCGCGGTTCCAGGAGATACCAACACCATGAATGAGACGCTTTATCCCAGGCCGAACAAGGCGCTCGCCGACAGGCGTCGTGACCTGGCGCCGGACGCGGAGGCGGCGTTCCGCGCGTTCAGCAAAACGGTCTTTCAAGATGGCGCGCTGTCGCGCAAGACCAAGCAGTTGATCGCAGTGGCGGTGGCCCACGTGACGCAATGTCCGTACTGCATCCAGGGGCACACGAAGGCCGCCACAAAGGAAGGCGCAACACCGGAGGAGATCATGGAGGCGATCTGGGTCGCCGCCGAGATGCGGGCCGGCGGGGCGTACGCCCATTCCGCACTCGCCCTGACGACGCTCGACGACGAGGACGCTCGGAACAAGGCAAGCAACTAGGCTCTTCAAACAGGGGCCGAGATCAGGGGCGCGACGATGAGCACATCGGCCGAACGGATCAGAACCTATTCCGGCCCAGCGATCCTGAGTTACGGGTTCCGTCCGCTGTTCCTGTCCGCGAGTCTCTGGTCAGCGGTCGCGATGGTCGTCTGGATCGCGATGCTGACAGGGTGTCTGGCTTTGCCCACCGCGTTCGACCCGATCGCCTGGCACGTCCACGAGCTGCTCTACGGTTACCTCCCGGCGGTCGTCGCGGGGTTTCTTCTAACGGCGGTGCCGAACTGGACCGGACGCCTGCCTGTGACGGGCATGCCGCTTCTCGTCTTGGTGCTGTCCTGGCTGGCAGGGCGTGTCGCCGTTCTGTTCTCCCTCCAGCTTGGGCCGATCGTCGCCGCGGTCGTCGATCTTTCCTTTCTGGCACTTCTGAGTCTCGTCATCGGCCGCGAGGTCATCTCCGGGCGAAACTGGCGGAACCTGAAGGTCTTGATCCTGGTCGCCCTGTTCTTCGGTGGCAACGTCTTGTTTCATGCGGAGTCTACTGGGGGCGAAGCCGCGTCCAGCGGTTACGGTGCCCGCATCGGGATCGCGGTGGCGGTTTTCCTCATCATGCTCATCGGCGGGCGCATCGTGCCGAGCTTCACGCGCAACTGGCTCGCGCGCCGGCGCCCCGGTCGCCTTCCGGCTCCATTCAACCGCTTCGATCTCGCGAGCATGGTCATCGCCGGCGTGGCCCTCGTACTCTGGATCGCCGCCCCCGACAGAACCGGGACGGGCATTCTATGCTTGGCAGCGGGCGGTCTGCATGCCTGGCGGTTGGCCCGGTGAGCCGGATACCGGACATCTGCCGAGCCGCTCGTGCTGATCCTGCATGTCGGATATGCGTTCGTGCCGCTGGGGTTCCTCGCGGTGGGCTGGGCCACGCTCTCGCCCACCACGGTTCCGGCGAGCGCCGCTATCCATGCCTGGACCACAGGCGCGATCGGCGTGATGACCCTCGCCGTGATGACGCGGGCCAGCCTCGGCCATGTCGGGAAGCCGCTCCACGCCACTTGGGGCATCGGGCTCGTTTATCTCTGTGTGATTGCAGCCGCGATCTCGCGCATCGCCTCGAGCCTCGGCCTGGCTCCGGACGCCCTCTTGCATCTCGCCGCCACGGCCTGGATCGCCGCGTTTGCTGGTTTTGCCATGTTGTTCGGCCCGCTCCTGGTGCGGCCCCGACAATCACATTGAGGGCACAATACAGATAACGAGGAGAAAGAAAGATGCCCAGCGAGCAATCCTATCGGAAGAGAACGATGACACAACCCATCCAGCAATTGACCGACGAACACGGCCGTATCCGTGGGATGCTCTCGTGTTTCGAAGCGCAACTCGATCGCTTCGAGCGTGCGGAGCGGCCGGACTACGAGATCCTCGAGGGCAGCATCGCCTATTGTCAGGAATACCTCGATCGCTGGCATCATCCGCGCGAGGACGCACTGCTCGAGTTGCTGCAACGGCGCGCTCCGCCGGAAGCGGGCGCTTGCGCAGAGCTGGAGGAGCAGCACTTGCGTCTGGCCCGCACGACTGGTGAAGTGGTGAAAGTATTCGAAGAGGTGGAGCGTGATGCGGAGTATTCGCGGGCACGTCTCGTGGAAATGGGCCGGATACTCGTCGATGATTACCGGCGGCATCTCGACTGGGAAGAGGCTAACTTCTTTCCCGCGCTCAGGGGTCATCTGTTGCCCGAGGATTGGCGGGAAATCGCGCCGCGTTTCGCAGACGCTTCGGATCCACTGACCCAAAGCCCCATCGATCAGCGCTACCGGATCCTCTTCAGTGCGCTGGATGAGCCGTAAACGTCACGCCGATCAAAGCAGATTTTAGAACCGAGGAAAGGAAACCATTATGGCGCTGCATCACGCGAAGCCTGGCGAGGTCGTGGATCTTCAACCGCTGGGCTCGAAGCTGAAAGAGACGAAGTCGGCCGCCATCATCAAGTCCGATCATTTCGAAGCCATCCGTCTGATCGTACGTGCCGGCTCGGAAATCCCTGCCCACGAAGTCTCCGGGAACATCACGCTGCACTGCCTGGAAGGACGCGTGGAGATTGGCTTGGGCGATTCCACGATCGAATTGAAAGCCAACGAGTGGGTTTATCTGGATGGCGGTGAATCGCATTCCGTGAAGGGGATCGAGGACTCGTCATTGCTGCTGACGATCCTCCTCGAGTGATCGGACCAAGGGCCGGTGAAGGTTATCAGATCGGCGGGTGAGCCGAAGCGCGGTCGTGGAGGAGATCATGATGAAAACGAATTTCGTAACAGCGGAGAAAGCGGACGGTAAGCATAGGGGTTTTGAAAGGAAAGATGGTGCCCACAGGCTATTCGTCCAAAAGGACGCCGCCCCGGCGTCATGTTTTTGCCTGGACAGATGGGAGAACGAAGGCGGCGCGGTAACAAAGAAGACGACCAGCACGACCCGCTGAAAGAGAAAGTCCGGTATGCTCATCCGATCGTCCAATCAGGTGCCCCGCGCCACGCTGCTGAAACGGTTCCCGGTTCCGAGGGGCTTCGGCGTGGACACCGCCTCCCGGATCGCTCGCGGCAAGTTCTGGCCAGCGCCGTCTGACGCGAAGCACGTGAAGCGCTTCGACGTCTACCGGTATGATCCCGAGACTGGCGCGAATCCTCGTATCGACACATACGAGGTCGACCTGGACACGTGCGGCCCCATGGTTCTCGATGCCCTCATCAAGATCAAGAACGAGATAGACTCGACGCTCACGTTCCGTCGGTCATGCCGCGAGGGCATCTGCGGATCTTGCGCCATGAACATCGACGGAACGAACTGGCTGGCGTGCACGCGCTTCATCTCGGACACAGCGGCGCCGGCCACGGTCTATCCCCTCAATCACCTCCGCGTCATCAAGGATCTTGTTCCCGACCTCACACACCTCTATGCGCAGTACGCGTCCATCGAACCCTGGCTCCAGACGGACACGCCCGCGCCGGACCGAGAACGGCTTCAGTCGCCCGAAGAGCGGGAGCGGCTCGATGGCTATTACGAGTGCATCCTGTGCTTCTGCTGCACGGCAGGGTGTCCCAGCCACTGGTGGAACGGCAATCGTTTCCTGGGTCCCGCCGTCCTTCTGCAGGCCTGGCGATGGCTGGCCGATAGTCGTGACGAAGCGACCGGCAAGCGTCTCGACGACCTCGAAGACCCGTTCCGGCTCTATCGCTGCCACACCATCCTCAACTGCACCCGGACCTGCCCGAAGGGGCTGAATCCCGGCAAAGCGATCGCCGAGATCAAGAAGATGGTCATCCAGCGCAAGAGCTGAGCTCATGACGCACGACAAACGTCCGCTGTCACCGGACCTCCAGATCTACCGGCCGCAGCTCACCTCGGTGCTTTCCATCATGCATCGGCTCACCGGCATCGTCCTGAGCGCCGGATCGTTGCTGTTGGTGGCCTGGCTTGTTGCCGGCGCCGCGGGTCCCGCCGCATACCACGCCTTGCTCGACCTCGTGCGTTCCTGGCTGGGTCAGGCCCTGTTGTTCGGCTGGACGTTTTCGCTCTTTTATCACCTCTGTAACGGTATCCGGCACCTCTGCTGGGATGCCGGTTACGGATTCGAACTGACGGCAATATATGCCTCTGGCTGGACGGTCGTGGCCGCGAGCACGACCCTGACCCTGGTGACCTGGCTTACCGGGCTGTTCTTCATGGGCGCAGGCATATGAGAGGCAGGCGAACACGCACACCGCTGGCAGAGGCGCGGGGACTCGGTTCCGCTAAAGAAGGCGCGGCACACTGGTGGGCGCAGCGAGTAACGGCGATGGCGCTGGTGCCGCTGACGATCTGGTTCGTTGGATCGCTTCTGGCGCTGACCGGCGGCGACCACTCGACCTTCGTCGTCTGGCTTCGGTCGCCGTTCAATACGGTTGTGATGGTGGTCTTCGTCGTTGCCGCCTTTTACCATATGGCCCTCGGCCTTCGGGTCGTAGTGGAGGATTATATTCACGACGCCCGAATCAAGATATTTGCTATAGCGATCATTCAGATTGGATGTTTTATCCTTAGTATTACGGGAATCGTTTCAATAATAATGGTAATAACGTGATCATATTCCTATCGGCATAAAATAAGCTTCCAGGGCGATAGAGTGGATGAACAGGGAGTGTTAATCATGGCAGAGGCACCTTGGCCGCTTAAGGAGGCAACCGTGAGAGTCGAAACACTGCTGCCGAGTGCACAGGATCGCCTGGTAACCATCAGCGACAAGGCTCAGCTTACCGAAGCGGCTGCGCGTCTCGGGGACGGTCATACCAACCTCGTTGTCGTCTGTGACGATGTAGGTACCATGTCCGGTGTGGTCAGCAAGACGGATATCGTCTCGCGGATCGGCCATTGTCGGGGCAGCAGTTGTGCGGAGATGGTCGGGGCGGTGATGACGCGGGAGGTCACCTGCTGCCGACCCGACGATGCGCTCAAGGATGTCTGGTCCCTTATGAAGGAGAAAGGATTCTTGCATATCCCGGTCGCGGACCAGGACAATCAGCCTCTGGGTGTGCTCACCGCCCGTGACGTGCTTCAGGCGCTTCTGGGCGAGGTCGAGTACGAGGAAACGCTCCTGCGCGACTACGTCATGGGCATCGGATATCGCTGAGTCGGAAGCCGCGGCGGCAGAACCGGAAACCGGTCAATCCTTCAAAAGGCTTCCGACAGCTAGTCTAGCAGGCTGTTGAAGAAGTCTGTGGCGGCGGCATTGCGGACGTGATTCCCTGGGCGCGAGCAATGGTTGGGGGAGCGGGATGCGGGGGATCGACGAGCGTTCGGGAGCGCTGTTCAGCTATGTGGATCTGGAGGCGCGGGTTCCGGCGGGTCACCCGCTGCGGGCGATCCGGGAGATGGCGAACGCGGCGCTGGGGGATTTGAGCGGGGAGTTCGCCGCGCTTTACACGCCGCTGGGCCGTCCCTCGATCCCGCCGGAGAAACTGCTGCGGGCGCTGCTGCTGCAGGCGTTCTACTCGATCCGCTCGGAGCGCCAGCTGATGGAGCGTCTGGAGTTCGACCTGCTGTTCCGCTGGTTCGTGGGGCTGGGGGTGGACGAGGCGGTGTGGGATCACTCGACGTTCTCGAAGAACCGCGACCGGCTGCTGGCGGGCGAGGTGGCGGGGAAGTTCCTGGCCGCGGTGCTGGCGCAGCCACGGGTGAGCCGCCTTCTCTCGTCGGATCATTTCTCGGTCGACGGCACGATGATCGAGGCCTGGGCCTCGCTGAAGTCGTTCCGGCGCCAGGGCGGCGGCGAGCCGCCGTCCGGCGGCAGCGGCGGTGGCGGGCGTAACGAGGAGGCCGACTTCAGGGGCGAGAAACGCTCGAATGCGACACACGCCTCGACCACCGACCCGGATGCCAAGCTCTACCGCAAGGGACGCGGCCAGGAAGCCAAGCTCTGCTTCCTCGGCCATGCGCTGATGGAGAACCGCAGCGGCCTCTTCGTCGATGCCCGGCTCACCCGCGTCAGCGGCCATGCCGAGCGGCTGGCCGCTCTCGACATGATCGGGCCGCGCGCCGAGCGGCCGGTCGCCGTCACGCTGGGCGCCGACAAGGCCTACGATACTGCCGACTTCGTCATGGAGCTGCGCGAGATCAACGTCACGCCTCACGTCGCACAGAACACCAGCGGGCGCGCCTCCGCCATCGACGGGCGCACCACCCGGCATGGCGGGTACGACGTCAGCCAGCGCGTCCGCAAGCGGATCGAGGAAGGCTTCGGCTGGGTGAAGACCGTCGCCGGCCTCAGGAAGACCCGGCATCGCGGCCTCGAGAAGGTCGGATGGGCCTTCACCTTCGCCGTCGCCGCCTACAATCTCGTTCGCTTGCCCAAGCTCCTGGCCGGAGCATCCCCATGAGAGCCCCGATGAACTGCCAGCTCATCGGCCGGTGGCGGATCGTCGAAGCCGACATATGGGATCGCGACTACCTCGACCTCGTCGAGCCCGCCAGCTTGACCATCCAGGCCGACGGCCACGGCGAGATCACCTTCGGGGCCATGCAGGCCGCCCTCGATCTCGAATACAGCCGGTCCGCGGTCTTCTTCACTTGGGCCGGGTTCGACGAGATGGACGAGGTTGCCGGCTCCGGATCGGCCGAGCTGCACGACGATGGCTCGATGGAAATCGAGTTCGCGTACCACCTCGGCGATGAGGCCGTCCTCAAAGCCGTTCGCACGACTTCTTCAACAGCCTGCTAGGTCGAGAAGGCCTGCAGACTTCAGGCTGGGTGGGTCGACCCGATAGAGAGGAGTCGGCGCATGCCTTTGAGCGTCCCCGGCCGAGCGACGAGGTCAGCCAGAGAATAGCTGTCGAGGACGGAGAGAAACGCCGCCAATGCTTCCTCCAAGGGGCCACGCAAGCCACACGCAGACGCGACGACACATGTGTTGTGCTCGCTATCGAAGCATTCCACCAGCGCGAAACTGTCTTCGCAGGCCCGTACCACGGCACCAAGGTTGATCGCCTCCGGCGCTCGCGCCAATTCCAAGCCTCCCCCGCGCCCACGAACACTCAGAACGAAGCCGCCCTGGGTCAGGGTTTGGGCCACCTTCATCATGTGATTGCGCGAGATATCGTAGCGTCGCGCAACCTCTTCGATGGTATGTCGCGTATCCGGCTCGATCGCCAGCAGCATCAGCAGGCGTAGCGAATAATCGGTGTGGAGCGTCAGGCGCATCTACGTACCCGGTTGGTGTTGCATAAATATGTATATAAGATATTTATTTAAATGCCAAACCCCGTTCACGTCCCGACCAAGTGCTTCGCACATGCGCAAACGATCCCGCCCCGCCCTTGCCGACGCCTTGTTTCTCGCCGTTGCGTTCGTGTGGGTGGGGATGCTCGCCGGCGTTTCCTTCGTGGCGACGCCAGTGAAGTTCACCGCGCCGGGCCTCTCGCTACCGGTGGCGCTCGAAGTCGGCCGCGTCACCTTCCATCTGTTTTCCCGGATCGAATGGGCGCTCGCCGCAGCGCTGCTGCTCGCCTCCATCCCCGGAATCTCCCGGGCGAGGGTCGCCCTAGCGGTACTGGTCGCCGTCGTGGTGACGGTGCAGGCTTCATGGCTCCTGCCTGCCTTAGACGCGCGTGTCGCTGTCGTGGTTGCCGACAACCCCTTACCGGCGAGTTATCACCACACCGCCTATGCGATTGCCGAGGCAGCAAAGCTCCTGCTCCTCGCGGTGGCCGGCGGTTCCAGCTTGTGGGCGCTTGCGCACAGCCGAAGGTAATATCCTTGAGTGTACATACTGCTTCCAGATGCCTGCGGAAGCCGCCCTTCCGCCAGCCCAAAGGCCGAAAGGGCAGCTTGCCTGGCTTGGCGGACCGGCCAAACCCGAGACCAGGTTACAGCACCCGGCCAGTATGCATGTCCAGCTACTGCACGAGAGGGCTTTCCGCGCCTTCGATCTCGACTCCCGCGATCTGCGCGCGACCGACGAGGATGCTGACATACTGAGCAGCCGCGCGGCGCCAGCTCGCTTCCTGCATATAGTCGGCAATCCGCTTGTGCACGGCCTCGAAGGGTAGCGTGCGGCCTTCGACCTTGCGTTCCAGCCGGATGATGTGGACGCCGTAGGGAGTCGGCACCGGGACGGGGCAGAGCTGGCCCTCCTCCAGCGATATCAGAAAGGTCTCGAACTCGGGTGTCGTTTGGCCGCGCGTGACCTGACCGAGCCGGCCGCCATCACTCGCCGACGGGCAGTCGGAGCGTTCGCGCGCAATCGTCTCGAAAAGTCCGGGGCGCTCGCTGAGGCGTTCGATGAGGCCCTTTGCTTCCTCGATCGCCCGCTGAAAGGTCTCCTTCTGCTCGGCGTCTGCCGAAAGGAGGATATGCATGGGCTCGTACAGATCCGGGCTGCGGAACTTGGTCTGGTTGTTGTCGTAGTAACGGCGGCAGGCGGCCTCGTCCGCCTCGGGGACTTTGATCTGATCGTCAAGCAGTCGACGGATGCGTGCTTCTTCCTCCGTTTCGCGCCTCCCCTCGGCGTCAACTGAAGGCTCGGCCGTGATGCCGAGGCGGTCCGCCTCCTGACGCAGGAGCTCGCGCACAACGAGCGCACGACGTGCCTCGCGTTCGGCGTCCTCGACGCTCACGGCCGGATGGTTCTGGATTTCAGCGACGATCGTCTCCGCGCCGATTTCGGAGCCGTTGACCCAGACGGGTTCCATCGGCGGCTACTCCGCGGGCTCGCGCGGGCGCACCGGGACCGTCTGCCGCGGAGCGCTTCGGTCGGCGGCGAGGCGCGTACGCACGACCTGATAGCCGGGCCGCCACAGGTAGCGCACAGGCACGCTCAGCATGTGTACGAGGCGGGTGAAGGGGAAGACGAGGAAGATCGTCAGGCCCAGGAAGAGGTGCGCCTTGAAGATCCAGTGCGCGTCGGCGACGACAGCGGCGACGCCGGGCTGGAAGGTGAAGATACCTTGCGCCCAGGCCATGAACTTCAGCATCTCCCCGCCGTCGAGGTGCCCCAGCGAGATCGGGATCGTGGCGAGGCCGAGAGTGAGCTGAAGGAGCAGGAGGACGAGGATGGCGATGTCGCCGAAGGAAGACGTCCTGTAGATGCGCGGATCGCCGAGACGGCGATGGAGGAGCATGGCACCGCCAACCAGGCACGCCACGCCGGCAACACCGCCCACGACGATCGCCAACATCTGTTTGAAGCCGTGGCCGATGCCTACGGCGTCGAACAGCCAGATCGGCGTCAGCAGGCCGACAAGGTGGCCCACGAAGACGATCAGCACGCCGAAATGGAACAGGTTCGAGCCCCAGACGAGCTGTCGCCGGCGCAGAAGTTGGCTCGAGCCGGAGCGCCACGTATAGGGCTCGCGGTCGTAGCGGACGATGCACCCGAGCACCATCACCGCCAGCGCAATATAGGGATAGATGCCGAAGAGCAGCGTGTTCAGGTAGCTGGCCATCCTGCTCGCTCCTCAGCCTCGCCGCGACGAGCCGGCCGACGCCGGCGGGTTGCCCGTGTTCATGCGCCTGAGCATATCCTGGGCGCGGCCGCAGCCGCCACCCGTGCCGGGCCCGAAGGTGACGGGTTCTTCTTCCCAGACCCTGTCGAGAGCCTCCAGGTCAGTGGGATCGTCGTCGGGTGCTTCCAGGATCTCGTTTAAGGTTTCCGAATCAGGTGTCGCCTCGGCAACAGCTTCGATGCCCCGGAAGACCCACTGGTAGACGCTCTCGCGCCGGCGTAGCCGTTCGCCGAGCGCGCTTACGATATGCAGTGGCTGTGCCAGCAGCTCACGCGCCTCCTCGAACGGCAACGTCGAAAGGAATTCGAGGAAGAGCGGCAGATAGTCGGGCAACTCGCTGGCGCTGACGACGAGGCCATGCTGCTCGTAGAGGTTGGCCAGATCGACCATTGCCTGGCCGCGATCCCGGCTCTCGCCATGGAGGTGTTCGAAGAGATGAAGTGAGAGCGAGCGCGTGCGGTCGAAAAGCAACACGTAACGCTCCTGAAGATCGTAAAGCTCGCGCGTGCCAAGTTGATCGACGAGTTCGAGCAAGGGCTCGCGCACCCGCTTTGGGACGAGGTCCTCGGCGAGCACCACCTCACGCATGGCGGACGCGGCGGCCTGAATCTCCCCATCCGGGTATGTGAGCAGGACCGAGAGCACCTTGAACGTTCTGGCCATCACATCACCTCGGTGGGTGTCCGGACGGACTTTTTCCGCGGGCTCGCGAACAGGTCGGCCGCACTCGAGCCGCCCGAGCAGCCGTTGCCGAAACTGAACCCACAGGACCCGCGGATGTCGTATGCGTCCTCGGCGACCTCGCGATGCGAGGTGGGGATGACGAAACGGTCCTCGTAGTTGGCGATCGCCATGATCTGGTACATGTCTTCGATCTGCTCGGGCGTCAGTCCGACCCGGGTCGCGATCGCCTCGTCGATGACGCCGTCGACGGTCTTGGCGCGCATGTAGCCGCGCATCGCCAGCATCCGTTCGAGGGCGTGCGCCACGGGCTCCTCCTTGCCGGCCGTGAGCAGGTTGGCGAGGTAGCGCAAGGGGATGCGTAGCGAGCGGACGTCCGGCATCTCGCCGTCGATGCCCATCTTGCCGGCCTCCGCCGCTGACTGAACCGGCGATAGCGGCGGGACGTACCAGACCATGGGCAAGGTCCGGTACTCGGGATGGAGCGGGAAGGCGACCTTCCATTCCATCGCCATCTTGTAGACCGGCGAGCGTTTGGCTGCCTCGATCCAGCCGTCGGGGACGCCGTCCGCGCGCGCCTGCGCCTGGATTTCGGGGTCGTTGGGGTCGAGAAAGATGTCGAGCTGCGCCTGATAGAGATCCTGCTCGTCCGGGACTGAGGCCGCCTCGTCGATGCGGTCGGCGTCATAGAGCAGGACGCCGAGATAGCGGATGCGCCCCACGCAGGTCTCGGAGCAGACAGTGGGCTCGCCGACCTCGATGCGCGGGTAGCAGAAGGTGCACTTCTCGGATTTGCCAGTCGCCCAGTTGTAATAGATTTTCTTGTAGGGGCAGCCAGAGACGCACATCCGCCAGCCGCGGCATTTTTCCTGGTCGATGAGGACGATGCCGTCCTCTTCGCGCTTGTAGATCGCGCCCGAGGGGCAGGCTGCGACGCAAGTCGGGTTGAGGCAGTGCTCGCACAGCCGCGGCAGGTACATCATGAAGGTGTTCTCGAAGGCACCGTAGATTTCCTTCTCGACGCCCTCGAAATTGTAGTCCCGGGAGCGCTTCGAGAACTCGCCACCCAGGATCTCTTCCCAGTTCGGCCCCCATTCGATCTTGTCCATGCGCTCGCCCGTGATCAGCGAGCGTGGCCGCGCGGTCGGCGCCGCCTGAAGTTCGGGCGCGGTCTGCAGGTGCTCGTAATCGAAGGTGAACGGCTCGTAGTAGTCGTCGATTTCGGGCAGGTCTGGATTAGCGAAGATCTTGGCGAGGATGCGCCACTTCGCCCCCATCTTCGGCTGCAACGCGCCGTTCGCCTTGCGCGTCCAGCCGCCATTCCAGCGCTTCTGGTTCTCCCAGTCCTTGGGATAGCCGATGCCGGGTTTCGTCTCGACATTGTTGAACCACGCGTATTCCATGCCTTCGCGGCTGGTCCAGACGTTCTTGCAGGTCACCGAGCAGGTGTGGCAGCCAATGCACTTATCGAGGTTGAGCACCTTGCCGACCTGCGCTCTGATCTTCATGGCGCGTCTCCCTGCGTGGCGTGTTCAGCCGCCGACCGACTGGACGATGGTTGAAGACTCTGGATCCTCAAGCCATTCGACATTGCGCATCTTGCGCACGATGATGAACTCGTCACGGTTCGAGCCGACGGTACCGTAGTAGTTGAAACCGTATGACTGGTGAGCGTAGCCGCCGATCATGTGGGTCGGCTTGACCGTAGTGCGAGTGACCGAGTTGTGGATGCCGCCGCGCTGGCCGGTAATTTCGGAGCCCGGTACGTTCACGATCTTCTCCTGGGCGTGGTACATCAGCACCATGCCCTCCTTGACCCGCTGCGAGACCACGGCCCGCGCGGTCAGCGCGCCGTTGGTGTTGTAGGCCTCGATCCAGTCGTTGTCCTCGATGCCCGCCCTCTTGGCGTCGGTCTCGGAGATCCAGACGATCGGGCCGCCGCGCGAAAGGGTAAGCATCAGTAGGTTGTCGGTATAGGTCGAGTGGATGCCCCACTTCTGGTGCGGCGTAATGAAGTTCAGGACGATCTGCGGGCGCTCGTCGGCACGCGCCTCGATGATCGGCCGGATCGTCTTCGTGTCGATGGGCGGCCGGTAGACGCAAAGGGCCTCGCCGAACGCCCGCATCCAGAGATGGTCCTGGTAGAGCTGCTGGCGGCCGCTGAGCGTGCGCCAGGGGATCAGCTCGTGGACGTTGGTGTAGCCGGCGTTGTAGCAGACCTGCTCCGATTCCAGCCCCGACCAGATCGGTGAGGAGATAATCTTGCGGGGTTGGGCGACGATGTCGCGGAAACGGATCTTCTCGTCCTCCTTGGAGGTCGCCAGATGGGCGTGGTCGCGGCCGGTCGTCCTGCCCAGCGACTCCCAGGCCCGGACCGCGACTTCGCCGTTGGTCTCGGGCGCGAGCATGAGCACGACCTCGGCGGCATCGATGTCGGTCTCGATACGCGGTAACCCCTTGGTCGCCCCCTCCTCGGTGACGGCGCCGTTGAGGCGGCGCAGCGCCTCGACCTCGCGCTCTGTCTTCCAGGCGATCCCCTTGCCGCCGTTGCCGATCGATGTCATGAGCGGCCCGAGTGCGGTGAAGCGTTTGTAGAGGTTGGGGTAATCGCGCTCGACGACGACGATCTGCGGCATCGTCCGCCCCGGCACAGGCTCGGCCTCGCCCCGCTTCCAGTCCTTGACGTCCGTGGCCTGGGCCATTTCGGCCGGGGTGTCGTGCAGGATCGGGACCAGGACGACATCCTTCTCCACCCCCAGGACCTCTGGTGCCACCTCGGCGAACTTGCGCGCAATACCCTTGTAAATATCCCAGTCGCTTCGGCACCCCCAGACCGGGTCAACTGCGCCGGTGAGAGGGTGGATGAAGGGATGCATGTCGGACGTATTGAGGTCGTTCTTTTCGTACCAAGTCGCGGTCGGGAGGACGATGTCGGAATAGACACAGGTCGTCGACATGCGAAAGTCGAGGGTAACGAGCAGGTCAAGCTTGCCTTCCGGAGCCTCGTCGTGCCAGACGACTTCTTCGGGCTTCTGCTGGCCAGTGGCGCCCAGGTCCTTCCCTTGCACGCCGTGCGTGGCGCCGAGCAGGTGTTTGAGGAAATACTCGTGACCCTTGCCCGAGGAACCGAGCAAGTTCGAGCGCCAGACGAAGAGATTGCGTGGCCAGTTGCGAGGATCGTCGGGATCCTCGCACGACATGGCGAGCGCGCCGGAGCGGAGTTGCTCCACCACATAATCCTGGGGCTCCATGCCGGCATCGGCGGCTTTTTCGGCGATATCGAGGGGGTTTGTCGACAACTGCGGGGCCGACGGCAGCCAACCCATCCGTTCCGCGCGCACGTTGTAGTCGATCAGCGCGCCGTCCCACGGACCCTCGGGGGCGGTGGGCGAGAGGATGTCTTGAACCTCGAGGGTCTCGTAGCGCCACTGGTCCGTGTGCGCGTACCAGAACGAGGTCGAGTTCATCTGCCGCGGCGGCCGGTTCCAGTCGAGCGCAAAGGCGAGCGGCAACCACCCGGTTTGCGGGCGCAGCTTCTCCTGTCCAACGTAATGCGACCAGCCGCCCCCCGACTGCCCCACGCAACCGCACATCACCAGGAGATTGATGATCCCCCGGTAGCTCATGTCCATGTGGTACCAGTGGTTGAGGCCGGCGCCCAGGATGACCATGGACTTGCCCCGGGTCTTCTCGGCGTTGCGCGCGAACTCCCGCGCGACGGTTACGATGTGGCCGCGCGGGACGCCCGTGATCCTCTCCGCCCAAGCCGGCGTATAGGGCGCCTCGTCGTCGTAGGAGTTTGCAAGGTGTTCGCCGCCAAGCCCGCGGTCGAGCCCGTAGTTGGCAACGAACAGGTCGTAGACCGTGGCGACCAGCGCGTCGCCGTCCTGTAGTTGCACCGACTTGGCCGGCACGTTGCGCAAGAGCACGTCGGGATGGTCCGTCCCTTCGAAGTAGTCGTGCTTGCGGTTGCCGAAGTAAGGAAATGAGACGGGAACCGCTCGGTCGTGCCTGCCGTCTTCGGTCAGCGAGAGCCGAAGATCGATCTCGGTTCCGTCGGCGGCCCTGGCCTCGAGGTTCCACTTACCCGTCTCGCCCCAGCGAAAGCCGACCGAACCGCGCGGCACGACGGCACGGTCCGTAGTCGTGTCGAAGGCGACCGTCTTCCAATCCGGGTTGTTTTCCTGTCCAAGGGCGTCCGGAAAGTCAGAGGCGCGCAAGAGACGGTCCGGCACGTAGCGACCGTCGCGCTCTACGAGCCGGACCAGCATCGGCATGTCGGTGTAGCGCTTGCAGTAGTCGTCAAAATATTCGGTCTTGCGGTCGAGGTGGAACTCGCGCAGCACGACGTGGCCGAACGCCATCGCGAGCGCCGCGTCGGTGCCCTGCTTCGGGTGCAGCCAGATGTCGGCGAACTTGGCCGCCTCGCTGTAGTCAGGCGAAATGACCGCGCTCTTGGCGCCGCGGTAGCGGGCCTCGGTATAGAAATGGGCGTCCGGCGTCCGCGTCTGCGGGACGTTCGAGCCCCAGAGTAGCAGGAAGCCGCTATTGTACCAGTCCGCCGATTCGGGCACGTCCGTCTGCTCCCCCCAGGTCTGGGGCGAGGACGGCGGCAGGTCGCAGTACCAGTCGTAAAAGGACATACTGACGCCGCCGAGCAGCGACAGGTAGCGCGTGCCGGCTGCATAGGAGATCATCGACATTGCCGGGATCGGCGAGAAGCCGATGACGCGGTCGGGTCCGTATTTCCTCGCGGTGTAAGCGTTGGCGGCGGCAATAATCTCGTTCAGCTCGTCCCAGTCGGCGCGGACAAATCCGCCGCGTCCGCGCATGCGGACCCAACTCGCCCGCGTCTCCATATCCTCAACGATCGAGCGCCAGGCCGCCACCGGCGACAGGTTCGCACGCGCCGCACGCCATGCCTTGAGCAGCCGCGAACGTACGAGCGGATATTTGATGCGGTTGCCGGAATAGAGATACCAGCTGTAGCTTGCGCCGCGCGAGCAGCCGCGCGGCTCGTGGTTGGGCAGATCGGGCCGGGTGCGCGGATAGTCCGTCTGCTGGGTTTCCCAGGTCACGATGCCGCCCTTGACGTAGATCTTCCAGGAGCATGAACCCGTGCAGTTGACACCGTGGGTTGAGCGCACCACCCGGTCATGCTGCCAACGCTTCCGATAGCCATCCTCCCAGCGCCGGTCCTCGCGCGTCGTCACGCCGTGGCCACCCGCAAACCGGCCAACCTCGGTCTTCGCGAAGAAATTCAGGCGGTCCAGCAGATGGCTCATGCCATGGCTCCTCGATTTGCCTAGTTGCCCCTACCATCGCGCTGGCCAAGCGCTCGGTCAATGTCGGCGGCGGCTCGACGAGCCGTCGCATTGAGGCGGCTGTCGATCAAGCCCACGAGCGCCATCGCCCATGCAACCGTCGCGATGATCATGAACCCGTAGGAAAGCGGCATGAGGAAGGGCGCGTCCATGATCTGGCTCAATCGAAATGTGCACACCGAGTACATGCCCAAGGGAAAGACTCCGCCCCAGTACAGCGGGTCGTAAGCGAACGGAACGCTGCGCATCACGTAGCGCCAGACCCCGAGCACCAAGAGCATCGGGATCCACCAACTTCCAACAGCCCAGAAGGAGAGCGTCACGCCTTCCACGAAGGGCGCGAGCTCCGTGACGATCGGCGACAACTTTGCTTCACTCAGCAATGTGGTCCCGGCGAGCGTCGAAATGGCCACCGCCCCCATATTGATCCAGTAAGGAGGTGTAAGATCCGCTGGTGACATCGGAAGAAAAGTGTACCGGAAGAAGATTAAAGTCATCAACCATAAGTAAAGAGCTCCTCCGCCAAGCCACAGCACCATCGCCGCAAACATGAGCGGCTCCTGCAAATCAGTGGCGATCCCGGAAGCTAGCATTAGAACCGTGATGATTGAGACTGACTGGGTAGCGACCACACTCACCAGCCATCCGCCATTCAGTCCTTCGGCCAAGCCAGGTTTGTCGGGAATCACGGTGAGCACGGCAAACAGGCCGTAGGTGATCGTCAGCCAGGACGCCACAGCAAAGATCCAGAAAAAAACAGCGATATCCGGGGTGCTCATCTGAATGACGAGTTGATTGCCGAATACGCCCGACGCCGCAACAATGGTAAAGAATCCAACGCCGCGACTATGGCTTTTTACATCGGCTTTGAACGCGCGAGGGCAAAGGAGTACGCGGGCGATCGTCGCTACCACCAGGGCGGCAAAAAAGACGGCGTTCAGCCAGAACAGCACGCTCGGCAGCACGGGGACGGTGTGCAAATGCATCGCGATGGCGACGATGCCGGTCGCCATGACCATGGCGAAATAGGCCGGATGCAGGGTCTTCAGCTGGTCGGGTCGCCCGTGCTCAAACCGGACTCTCACTGGAAGTCATCCACGTCTGATTTGTGCCCAGGAGAGATCCCACAGTGCAATTGCGTTACGAGAGTGGCGTGATAACACTGCTGCGCGCCTGCCAAGCGGGAGAAGAAGCCGAACTCTCCGCCGATCATAGGCGGGCCACCCCCATCGGCTATAGGCCGAACACCTCGGTAGCCGCAACCCAGGGAGCGGTGCAGCCGATGTATTGCGAACTGGCCAAAGCGCAACAGCACGTCCGAATAAACTCCTTTTCGCTGACCTTGCATTCTCATCACCGGTGGAAGGGGATTCTACACTGTCCACCGCGCATAGCCCATCGTAGCGTCGACCCCGTCTTCGAGCCGCTTGTCAGCGGCACCGTTTCCATGCGCCGCACGGACCGGGCCGACTTCGGTCTCAATAGAGCATCCCGTGTGCTCCGAGAACGGCAGCGCCAACCGTCAGCAGGCTGACAGTCAGAAGCGCCGCGTGTGCCCACCGTATGAACGTGAAGGCGCCAACCGGATCTCGGTCGGCGCGCCGTCGGACCCATGCGTGCAGGAAAAGCGGTTCGGCGACAAACAGCATTCCCGTGAAGACCGCCCAAACGAGGACCATGGCATGCATCCACCAGAAGCCGGGGTCGGCGAAGCGGTCCCACGCGCCAAGGCGATGTGTCATATAGAACCCGGTGAGGCCCGCGAGGGTAACGGACAGCCTAGCCTGAGACGAGAACCGGCCCTCGATCGCCTCGAACAGGGGCAGTCTTCCGGCAGGTTCTGCCATGCGGGGGATAGCGGGAAGGATAACCAGGGTGACGAGTGTCACGCCGCCGATCCAGTGGACGACAGCGAGGACGTGAAGTGCGCGCGCGATGGTGATGTCGTCCATCAGACCGAACCTGGACAGTGCGCCAGCCTTCCCACTGCGGCGGTTCGAAGGAGGCCGTGGTGAAGCGGTATGTGGCGTATTCCCACGGGACAAAGACAGCGAGTCATAGGCGCTGGGCGTCTGAACGAAGTGAGACGCATTGCCGCTCCCTCTGGCAACGTGATCGTGAAATCGGCATTTGCCTTGCCCATTATGATCGGATAAAGAAGTATTGAAAATACCTTTTTGTTTGCCGGAGCTTGATGAGATGAATTGCGAAGTGCCGAGGCCGCTCTGGACCACCGGCCGGTCGCAGTTGGGCTCCCGAGAATCTGGCGATGGATAAAGCGGGCTTGCAAGGTTCGACAAAGGCTTCCAGTGCAAGCCGGGAGCGGAGCTATGGACGCCGGGACGGCAACGAACCGCCGGCTGCACGGAAGCTGCCGAGTAACACCCGGACGGCGCCAAGGAGCAGATGGCGACCCGAGATTCGGTGTGAGATCAAGAGCGTCGATAACATGCACGGTTTGAACTGCGGTCTTCGGCAACGCGTCGACGGAGGGATCAGCGTGGGTTCGAGAATGACGACATGGTAGCTGGACTTACCAAGGGCGAACGGCAATTCGCAATTGTCATCTCGGTCGTTTTGGCGCTCTGCGGACTGTTTCTTGCGGGAGCAGGGCACCAAAGGCCTCTCGGTGTCCACGGTCTGCTGATCGCGTTCCTCGGCATCGCCACCGTGTTTGTCGTCCTGTCCGGCTATATCGCCCCCGAACCATCAGAGGAGCGTCTCAGCAGCTACTACGACGACCCCAGCAAGGCCGGCATCATCATCGCGATGATCTGGGCGATCTTCGCGATGTTCATCGGCGACTGGGTCGCCTGGCTCCTCGCGTATCCGGAGATGACCTTCGATGCCGCGTGGGCGAGCTTCGGGCGTCTGCGACCGGTACACACCACCGGCGTTATCTTCGGCTTCGGCGGCAATGCGCTGATCGCCACGTCGTTCCACGTCATGCAACGGACCTGTCGGGCCCGCATGCCCGACCAGCTCAGCCCGTGGTTCGTGCTACTCGGCTACAACCTGTTCTGCATCCTCGCTGTCAGCGGCTACTTCATCGGCGTGACCCAGTCGAAGGAATACGCCGAGCCCGAGTGGTACGCGGACATCTGGCTGGTGATCGTCTGGGTCACCTACTTCGTCCTCTACCTTCGGACACTTGCGCGAAGGCAAGAACCGCACATCTACGTCGCGAACTGGTACTACCTCGCCTTCATTCTGGTCGTCGCGGTTCTCCACATCGTCAACAACCTGGCGGTGCCAGTGTCGCTCGGCCACGCCAAGAGCTACTCAGCCTTTTCCGGTGTGCAGGACGCTATGACGCAGTGGTGGTACGGCCACAACGCGGTGGCGTTCTTCCTCACCGCCGGCTTTCTCGGGATGCTCTATTACTACCTGCCGAAGCGGGCAGAGCGGCCGATCTTCTCCTATCGCCTGTCCATCATCAGCTTCTGGGGGATCACTTTCCTCTACATGTGGGCGGGCTCGCACCACCTCCACTACACCGCGCTGCCGCACTGGGTACAGACGCTCGGCATGACCTTTTCGGTGATGTTGCTGGTGCCCTCGTGGGCGTCGGCGGGCAACGCGCTGCTCACCCTGAACGGCGCCTGGCACCGGGTTCGCGACGACGCGACGCTGCGCTTCATGATGGTGGCGGCCGTCTTCTACGGCATCTCCACCTTCGAGGGTTCGTTCCTCGCAATCCGTCCCGTCAACTCGCTGTCCCACTACACCGACTGGACGGTGGGGCACGTCCATGCCGGGGCACTCGGCTGGGTGGCCTTCATAACCTTTGGCTCGATCTACGCCGTCGTACCGATCCTCTGGAAGCGGGAGCGCATGTATTCCGCCCGCTTGGTTGAGGTCCACTTCTGGCTCGCCCTCGCCGGTACGCTGATTTACGTCTTCGCAATGTGGAACTCCGGCATTATCCAGGGCCTGATGTGGCGCACCTACACGGAAAGCGGCACGCTCGCTTATTCCTTCATCGATTCCCTGGTGGCGATGCACCCCTACTACGTCGCCCGCGCGATCGGCGGACTGCTGTTCCTGATCGGCGCCGCGATCGGCTTCTACAACATCTGGATGACCGTTCGAACAGCTCGCGAGGAACCCCTCGAGCCAGTCGCCGACAGACCGATTGCGTCGGACACCCCTGCCGGCGCCGTTCAGCCGGGAGAGTGAAGGACATGTTCGGCTTCCACTACAAGCTCGAGCGTCACACCATCCCCTTCGTGCTTGCAATTATCTTCGTTGCAGGGATCGGGGGCATCGTCGAGATTGCGCCTTTGTTCACCATCGACGAGACGGTCGAGGAAGCACCCGACATGCGCGTCTACACGCCGCTCGAACTCGCGGGACGCAACATCTATATCCGCGAAGGCTGTTACGCCTGTCATTCTCAGATGATCCGGACGCTGCGCGACGAAGTCGAGCGATACGGGCCTTACTCGCTCGCTGTCGAATCCCAGTACGACCACCCGATGCTCTGGGGCTCGAAGCGAACCGGCCCCGACCTCGCGCGCGTCGGCGGCAAGTACTCGGATGCCTGGCACGTCGCACATCTCGATGACCCGCGGTCCGTCGTGCCGCAGTCCGTGATGCCGGCCTACACGTGGCTCGACGACACCCAGCTCGTCACCGAAGACCTGGGCCAGCACCTGGCCGCCATGCGGAGGGTCGGGGTCCCGTACACCGACAAGATGATTGCGAACGCCGCGGCCGATGTCTACGGCCAGGCGAACCCGGACAGCGACCGGGCGAGCGGAGTCGCTGAGCGGTACGGCGAGGAGACGAACGTCCGCGCGTTCGACGGCGAACCGGGCCCCGTGACCGAGATGGACGCGCTGGTCGCCTATCTCCAGATCCTCGGCCGGCTGACGGACGCGGCGCATGAGCAGCAGGCGCTGGAAGGAGATCTGCGATGATCGACCTCGATCACGACATCCTCGTCGCCTTCGCCAAGTCATTCGGGCTGTTCTACCTGATGGCGCTTTCGATCGGCGTGGTCGTCTACGCGTGCTGGCCGTCCAACAAGAAGAGGTTCGAGCGCGCCGCCAGGAGCGTTCTCGACGATGAGGAAGGGCCATGGCGGTAGCACAGCGTGACCCGCACACGGGCTACACCACAACCGGGCACGAGTGGAACGGCATCACCGAGTTGAACCGGCCGGTTCCGAAGGTGATCTGGCTGTTCCTCGCGGCGACGATCATATTCTCGGTGATCTATTGGGTGCTGATGCCTGCCTGGCCCCTGGTGGAGACCTATACCAAAGGTGTGCTGGGGGTGGATCAGAGATCAAGTCTCGCCGAGAACCTCAGGATAGCGGCCGCGGACCGGGCGTCTTGGACACAGCAGATAGAGACACGCAACTTTGCGGAGATCCAGGCCGACGATTCGCTCATGCAGATCGTCCGGAACACCGGCCGTCCCCTGTTCGAGGACAATTGTGCGACATGCCATGGCATGAAGGGCCAGGGAGGCCACGGATTCCCTCGACTGACGGATGACGCATGGCTTTGGGGTGCAGATCCCGCAACTGTGGCAGAGACCATCCGGGTCGGCATCAACTCGACGCACAACGAGACACGGGTATCCCAGATGCAGGCCTTTGGCCGGGATGGCATTCTGGATCGCGCGGCTATCCTCGACGTCGTGACCTACGTGCGTTCACTGGCCGGTGCCGAGCCGACGGGCGACGAGCGCTCCGACTCCATTGCCGCGGCCGCTGAGGTGTTCGCGGCCAACTGTGCCGCCTGCCACGGCGAAAGCGGCACGGGCAATACCGAGCTGGGCGCCCCCGACCTGACGGACGAATCCTGGATCTATGGTGGCGACCGCCAGTCCGTGTACACGACGGTGTACCGGGGCAGGCAGGGGCACATGCCGCACTGGGAAGGGCGCCTCTCAGCTCTCGAGCGGAAGCTTCTGACGCTCTTTGTTCTCGACCTCGGCGCGACGAAGCAGTGACGATGGCATCTAACGGAAACGCAGTTTCACGAGGAGGACAGGGACGGCAGCGTCGGCTTCTGATCGGCGCACTCATCGTCGCCGGCGTGCTTCTGCTGGCGCTCGCCAACGCTCACCTCGTCTACGTGGCGGTGACCTCGGAGCCGGAATGCGTCCCGCATCCCACGGCGCCAGACGAGACGTCCGCCTCCTTCAGGGCGGCGAAACCGGCATGCTGAATCATGTCGATGCACACGTTCCGGCACAGACTGGGTAGAGGGTGACAATGGCCACAATCCCCAAGACCCTCCCGCCGCTGCCCCGCCGACGCAGTTATGCGCGGGACCTCCCGGTGACTGCGGCATTCGGCTGGCTCCGGGCGGGCTGGCGCGACTTCAAGGTCAATCCGGCAAGCAGCCTGCTCTACGGGCTCGCGGTGTTCGTGGTATCTGTCGCCGTGGTCGTCGGCCTGTTCGCGCTGGCGCTGGACTATATCCTGCTGCCCGCGCTCGCCGGCTTCATGGTGGTCGGGCCGCTACTCGCCGTCGGCCTCTACGAGAAGAGCCGCCGGATTGTCCAGAGCGAACCGGTCACGCTCGCGAGCATGGTCCTGGTCCGGCCACGGTCCGGCGGCCAGGTCCTGTTCACGGGCGCGCTGCTGTGCCTGCTGATGCTGTTCTGGATGCGGGTGGCCGTCCTTCTCTACGCGCTGTTCTTCGGGCTTAGACCTTTCCCGGGATTGGAGGATGTCCTGCCGACGCTGTTCGCGACGCCGACCGGCGTATCGCTGGTCGCCGTCGGCACGCTGGTCGGCGGGCTGTTCGCCGCATTCTCATTCGCGATCAGCGCGTTCTCGGTGCCGATGCTGCTGGACGAGCGCGTCGACGCCTTTACCGCGATGGGCACCAGCATGGCGCTGGTCTGGAACAACCTGCCCGTCATGTTGACCTGGGGCGCCATCGTGCTCGCGCTGTTCATTGCCAGCGTGGCGACCGGTCTCGTCGGGTTGATCGTCGTCTTTCCGGTGCTGGGACACGCGACCTGGCACGCCTATCAAGCGATGCGGGCATAAACGTGGACGTCGTCGGGGGCGCAACCGGGCAAGCTTCCTCGCAAGCGGCAGTCCGGCACGCGAGCCGCGCCGTCGACGACCGCCTGTGGCAGACCGATCTTTCCGTGCCCTCAATCCGCTGTGGCGCATGTATTCGTAAGATCGAGCATGCTCTCGGCGCGCTCGAAGGTGTCGAAAGTGCGCGGGTCAACCTCTCCACGAAGCGGGTTTCCGTGATATGGCGGGCGGACCATGAAGCGCCGCCACTCGTGCGGACGCTGGACGGTATCGGTTACACGGCACACCTAGAGCAACCAGCCGACGATGCCGCCGACGGAGCCCTCTCGGAGCTTATTCGGGCACTCGCAGTGGCAGGCTTCGCCACGGGCAACATCATGCTGCTCTCGGTCTCGGTGTGGTCGGGCGCTGATGGCGCCGCACGCGACCTGTTCCACTGGGTGTCGGCCCTGATCGCGCTGCCGGCGCTTGCCTATTCGGGCCGGGTGTTTTTCCGCTCGGCGGCGCGCGCGCTGCGGCACGGCCGCACCAACATGGACGTGCCGATCTCCGTCGGGGTCCTGCTGGCCTTCGCCCTGAGCCTCTACGAAACGATCGAGGGCGGCGGGCCCGTTTATTTCGAGGCATCGGCGATGCTGCTGTTCTTTTTGCTGGTCGGGCGCACGCTGGAGCATCTGATGCGCGAGAAGGCGCGGCGCGCGGTGAGCGGCCTTGCGCGGCTGGTGCCGCCGCTCGTGCAGGTCGTGCATCTCGACGGGCATCACGAGACAGTTCCCCTTTCGGATGTCAGGCCCGGCACAACTGTCCTCATTCCGGCCGGAGCCCGCGTGCCCGTCGACGGCAGGGTCACGGCGGGAGCATCCGATATAGACCGGGCCCTGGTGACCGGCGAGAGCGTCCCGCAGTCCGCGCGCCCGGGTTCCGTTGTCCAGGCCGGCACGCTGAACCTCACCGGGCCGCTGTCCGTCACGGCGACGGCCACGGAGAATGAGTCGTTCCTGGCCGAGATGGTTCGGCTTATGGAGACGGCGGAGGCCGGCCGTCCGGTCCTTCGCCGCATCGCCGACCGCGCGGCGCGGCTCTATGCACCGGTCGTCCATCTGGCCGCGCTTGCGAGCTTCGCCGGCTGGATGGTCGCGACCGGGGATTTCCACCAGGCTGCCACCGTCGCCGTGGCCGTGCTGATCATCACCTGTCCCTGCGCCCTCGGCCTCGCGGTGCCGATGGTGCAGGTCGTGGCCGCCCGTCGTCTGTTCGAGCGCGGAGTTGTGCTCAAGGACGGTGCCGCCCTGGAATGCCTCGCCGGGGTCGACACCGTCGTCTTCGACAAGACCGGCACGCTGACGATGGGATCGCCGATCCTGCGGAACGGCGACGCGGTCCCCCCGAAGGACCTGGCGCTCGCCGCGGCGATGGCGGCCCACTCGCAGCACCCGCTCGCCCGGGCACTGGCGACGAGCGCCATAAGCCGGATCAGTGCGACACCGGCACTCGATTACATCACCGAGCAACCCGGGTGCGGGCTCGAAGCGGTATCGGACGGCGAGAAGTATCGTCTCGGGCGCGCGGACTGGGCGCTCGGAGCGGTCTCCGAGTCCGCCGAGGACACCGGCACGACCGAGACCGTCCTCTCCAGGAACGGTGAGTTCCTCGCTGTGTTCCGCTTCGACGATCCGCTGCGGCCCGGTGCCAGGGAGGCCGTTCAGACGTTGACGGAACGGGGGCTGGCCGTGCGCCTCCTCTCCGGCGACCGCGTACGGCCAGTGCGCCGGCTGGCGGCCGAGCTCGACTTCGCCGACTTCGAGGCCGACGTGCGGCCGGAGGACAAGGTCGCGCGCCTGGAGGCCCTGGCGGCCGAGGGCCACAAGGTGCTGATGGTGGGTGATGGCCTCAATGACGCGCCGGCACTCGCGGCGGCGCACGTGTCCATGGCGCCGGGGAACGCCGCCGACGTCGGACGCAACGCCGCCGGTCTCGTGTTCCTTGGCGACGACCTCGGAGCGGTCCCCCACGCCCTTGCGCAGGCGCTGGGCGCCGACCGGCTCGTCCGGCAGAACTTTCTCCTCGCCCTTCTCTATAACGTGGTGGCCTTGCCGCTCGCCGTGCTCGGGTTCGTGACGCCGCTGGTCGCGGCCGTGGCAATGTCGCTGTCGTCAATCACCGTCGTCGCTAACGCGCTGCGTCTGAACGGCAGGACTGCGTGGCAGCGCCAGCTTGGCGAGGGTGGCGCGCGACGAACGCGAGACGATGCCGTACCGGTACCCGCAGAATGAGCGTCGTGCCCTACCTCATTGTGATCTCGCTCGGCCTCGGCGCCGTTGGTCTCGTGGCCTTCCTCTGGTCGCTCAAGAGCGGCCAGTACGAAGACTTGGAAGGGGCGGCCGAGCGCATCCTGTTCGAAGATGAAGAGTGACCTGCTCGCTGCTTTGTCCGCAGTGGCCTATGAGAAAACCAAGGCCGCCCAGGTATTTAACCCTGAGCGGCCTTCGTCAGATCTGGATTTCGAGCGAGTTATAACAAAAGTGGTTGCGGGGGCCCGCAACCACCGATACCGACATTCGTTGCATGTAGATGTCTAAAGTCGAGAACCTGTTCGCGAAGCTCAAGGACTGGCGACGCATCGCAACTCGCTACGACCGGTGCGCCCACACCTTCTTCTCAGCAATCTGCATCGCAGCAGCCGTCATCTTCTGGCTCTGATCAATGAGTCTTGAGCCTAGGCGTAGATAGAGCACCTCGAGAGGGAACGATGGGCTTCCTAATTTGCCAAGGAGCTAAGCCGTATTAATTGAACATTCATGGTGGATTAGTCGGCTACAGCTAAAGCTTCCAGTCATCATCCCATATGCCGATCGGCATAGCGCCGACGAAAAGACCTTCCTCGTCCTCGCTGAGCTTGCGCCGCTCCTCCATATGGACCGCAAGCGAAAGGTAGATCATCACAGCGCGCGCCCGCCCGAGCAGCTGAAGGCAGCGATACGAGAAGTCGTCCAGAGAAAGCGCATAGCGGATAGCCGGATCGTCCGCATTCTCATTTTCCGGCGGCGCGCTTTCCGTCAGGTGCAGGTACTTGTGTTCGATGTGATGGCGGATCTCGTCCAGTGCTTCCGCGTCGGGCGCCGTCGTGTTCTTGAAGGCGGGATCGAAAAAGTCTTTCGAAAGCCAGAACAAACCCCGCAAAGGCCAGTTCCGGCTCTCGCGGAACGGACGGGCGAGCTTCTGTTCTCTGCCGCGCTTATAGTACCAGACATTCCTGAAATTGACGCGGTTCGCGGCATGTCCAGCATCGAAATAGGCGTTGAGAAAATAGCTGCACTTGTCAAACAGCGAATACGCCATCCGATAGGCTACCCTGATTTGCTCCGCAGCCAGACCGTAAACCGGGTAATCGAGAGTATTGTAAAGTAGGACACCCTTGTCAGCGTAGTGCGCTGAGTCGCGTCGCGCACGCAATTCGCAGCCCTGATAGTACATATAGCGGGCGGATGCGTATTCCTGCTTCATCTGGTTGTACAGGCCGATGATCTCCGGCATCGCGGCATCGCCCTTGGTTCTCAGACTCGGAAGTGTGAGAATGTCCTGCGCGGCGATCGGCAATGCGCCAAGATCATTGAGCGGATTCAGGAACAGGCGGTGTTCCAGGCACCATTGCCGGTAAGCTCGTTCCTCCTCCGTCTCGCCAAGAGAGTGATTTTCAAGATCGGCACTTTCCCTGATTGCTGAAATATCAGCGGCCGCTGCAATCTCCGTCTGAAAAGCGGTGAACTGCCCTCGTTGCTGTGCACCGTCATAGCTCTCATAAACCGCATCCTCGGAGAGCGCCCGGCCAAGAGAATCGTACGCGAAAAGAAGCTGGAGACCGGTGTGCCCGCCGTCATAGAGGGTCAGCGCGTAGTGCTTTAGCCCCAAGGCCTTGTTGCCGAGAGCCATCGCGAAGTTCGGCTCGGCCGCCAGCGCCCGGTCCCAATAGTCAATAGCCTCAACGAAGCGCCCGACGGAATTCATCAGGTTACCAAGATTGGTAAGGATCTGACAGCGGCGGATAGGATGAAGGGCCGGGAAACCGCCATGCCGTATGCAGCGCCGAAGCTCCAGGAGCTGATCCTGCGTGGCCTGCTGCTCCCAGGACCACTCGCGGTGTTCTCCCCTTTCTTGCCGCCTGTTTTCCCAGGCATTGGCCCGGAAATAATGCAGCAGCGCTGCATCAGCTTCCGTTAAGTCTCGCTTAGCGAGTTCGTCCAGAAGTGAAAAGGCGCGCGTGGTGTGGGAAGGCGATGCCTCATCGAAGGCGTGGTCGATGAGTGCGCCCGTCACCTGCAGCGCTTCCTGATCCGTCGCGCCTTCGATTGTCCACTGATCGGCCTTCGCTGAATTGCTCATGCTACGAGCGTACCGCCATCGATGCGGTTTAGCCCTGCCGGACCAAGGAGGTTCTCAAGCCATGCCACCGGCTGCCCCCGGGCGCTGCAAAAAGTGAAAAAGGCACGCTGGCGGGCTCTCGTGAAAGCGACAAAGAACGAGTTGAGCTCCTCCTTCCGCTGGGGCGTCAGGCTCCACCATGTCTGGTTATCAAGGCCGTAGAAGATCATCGTGTGGAATTCGAGGCCCTTGCTCTTGTGGATCGTCATCAGGACAACCTGACCGATGCCCTCGAATTCATCGAGCGTGGCCGGCCAGTCCCCGCCGATCGCCGTGCATTCCCTGAGCAGGGCGACAAACCCGTTCCAGGCCCGTTCAAAATCGGGCTTTCGGCTGTACTCCGGAAATGCGAGGCGCAGTGAGTCTTCCCCGACAAAATCCAGGGCCATCCGGGCTGCCGCTTCTGCCTCGTCCTCATCGGGATGACGGCCGCGCATCTGCCGCCGCAGCGGCCTGACAAACTCCTGCAGGCGTTGCTGCAACTGCTGGAGCGTCGCATCGTCCCCGGCATCAACGGCTTCAAGAAACTGCAGGTTTTGTAGCGATGCCCCCCAGTTCTCCGGACTGCGCGGCGAGCTACCGAGACGCAGCAGCGGAAGCAGAACCTGCGTCAGTTCCTCCGTGATAATGTCCTGAATGGAAATGCCTCCGACTTCCCGCGCAACGTTACGCAGTCGAAGCCCGTGGGCTCTGAACCGGCCGGCCAGCTTCTCCTCAACATCGTTCGCATACATCCGAACGAGGACCGCTGCGTCATGCGGGAGCAAATTGCCTGCGGCGACTTCGCCTGCGATCCACGCGGCCAGGATATCGGATTCCTGATCTTCGTTATCGAACCGCCAGATGGCGGCCACGTCACCATCCACGGACCGTTCGCCCCGTGCCTGCGGTTCATCGACATCGGGATCGATCTGCCGCGCAATGACATGCTGAATGCTGACGAGATCTTCGTGTGAGCGCCAGTTACTGATTAGCGGGATGCGGCGCGCTTCATAATCCGCTTCGAAGCGCTCAAATGCGTCAGCGAGCGCGCCAGCCCAGAGCATGATGCGCTGCTTGTCGTCTCCAACCGCCGTGAACACCGGTTGCGATTCGTCAAAAGCGGCTCCCAGTACCTCGTATTGTGCCGCGGTTGTGTCCTGAAACTCATCGAGAAAGATCACCGGGTAACTGAGGTGCAGGCCTCTTTTGATTTCCGGGTTTTCCTGCAGAGCACGAAGCGCCAGGCGGTTAATCATCGCAAAAGAGAGAACGACTTCCTCGTAATCCTCATACTGCGAGGTCCAGTATGTACGAACCGCATCGATCCCCGGGCCTTCGCCATTAAGGGGAAGCGGCGTACGGACGATACGCCGTTCAATCTGCTGGGCATTGAACGCATGAATATTCTTCCGATCCAGGAAGTCGGCGAAGTCCTGACGCCGCGGCATGGTGATCCGGTAATTTGCCGGCGGGCGGAAAGGGTCGGGAATCGCGGCCCGAAAGCGGTCGACAAGGTTCTTGGAAAACGCATCGAACGTGAACGAATTGAACCGCCGGGTGAGTTCCCGACCGCAACGCTGCTCAACCCGCATCGCGAGATTCCGCGCGGCGTCTCGCTTAAAGCTTATCGCAAGAATTCGCTTGGGCGCGGGGCACAGGCCGGTTTGCAGGAGATAAGCCGCTTTCTGCGCAAGAAATTCGGTCTTGCCCGCACCGGCGCCTGCGGTGACCAGCACGCTCTGGCCGGTTTCCCGCAGCGCTTCCCAAGCGTTGTCCTCAAGGCTCTCAACCCCCTGTGGAAGCCAGTCCTGCGGCTTTACAACGCTCATGCACCCTCGCCGGGCAAATCCAATGCCTCACGGATTTTGCCGATGAGACGTCGCAACTCCTGCGGCGACTGGGTCGCCAGTTGCTGATCCGTCAGGCGCGACAGGGCACTGATATGCGTTTCGGGTTTGCTGCGGCTGAGAAAGAGATAGGGATACCAGCAAAAAGCATCATCATAGCCGTCGTCATAGATGTCTGGCAGACCGCCTGTCTTCAAGGTTGTCTTCTTCTTGGCTGCAACAGCGTCGTCGCTTGTGCGCGGGCCGTGACCGCCGGGATTTGGAAACTGATAGGCAGCCGGAAATGCGCGGAGCATGGCGAAATCGAGGTCGAGCGGGTGCGAAAAGAAGACGTTCTCTTCGCTTAACGCTGCGAGGCATGCATTGCCGTCATCCAGCAGATCGGCATCTGTCAGTTCATCAAGTTCTTCGCGATCAAATTCGCCGAGGATCGATTGGATATTGTCGGCAAAATCAACGCCCTGCGCCTCAAGCGCTTCCACGCTGGTCGTGATGACGCCTGCACCGCCATGCTGCCGGCCGGCATCAAGGTCGAGAAGCGTCGCATGGGGAATTTCAAGGTCTCTGAGCAGGCGCCAGAAATGTTCGACGAAGCGGCCGCCCAGGGGAACCACCGGGACGAATGACGGATCGAGTGGTATATCCATCGCAGCAGCAATGCGCGGAATGACCAGTCTTTCGGAGTCGCCTTCACCTAGAACGACGAAGCGCGCGAAATACAGCTCCGGATAGGATTTGACGGCCAAACGAACATAAGCGCGGGCTTCATCGCCGTTCGGTGGCAGGGTAAGCGGGCGAACGGATGCGCGGCGTTCCGGACGATTGAGACGGAAATAACGCACTTCTTCCGGTTCGATGCGGCTCAGGATGGCCGGAGAGTGACTGGAAAGCATGACCTGCGCCGTTCGCATTGCCCCGATCTCACGTGCCTGCGAGATAATCCGCGAAAGGAAGAAGGGCGACAGGCTGTTCTCCGGCTCTTCAATGGCCAGGATCGTCAGATGCGTCCGCCGAAGCTTATCGTGTTCGAATGCGCTGTCCTGAGCGGGCTGCGCGAAGGCATCTCGTTCGACCTCAAGCGTTGCGGCCGTCAGCGCGATGTGAAAGAGCGATCGCTGACCGTCGCTCAGATCGGCAAGCGCTCTTTGCCTGCCCTCTTCATCGGGTGAGAAAACAACCTCCGCTTTGCGGACAAGTTCTTCGAACCGGCCGTCAACAAGCCGCAGAGCAGGTGTTGTGTCCGTATCGGCTTCGTTGAGTTGTTGCCACCGGGCGGTCAGCTTGTCGATTAC
>MDTD01014499.1_pt1 | contig 31878 bp, 30 predicted proteins | sample 811221 | NCBI WGS metagenome assembly MDTD01 (sample SAMN05326646, study PRJNA326480) | marine metagenome | isolation source: seawater | place: Pacific Ocean: South West | collected 2011
GCTTTACATCTAGCAATGCTTGCTTTAGATATAGGCCAAGATGATGAAGTAATAACAACAAACTTTACATATGTTGCATCAACAAATGCCATTTTATATGTAGGTGCTAAACCTGTTTTTTGCAATATTAGATCAGAGAACTTAAATATTGATGTTGATAGTATCGAGAGTAAAATAACTCCAAAAACAAAGGCTATACTGTATACTAATGTTTATGGATTTCTTTGTGATTATGATAGGCTTAATGAAATTGCAAAAAAGTATGGACTTTTTCTTATTGAAGATGCTGCAGAATCCTTTGGTGCAAGATATAAAAGTAGAATGTCAGGTACTCTTGGAGACATCTCTACATTTTCTTTTTTTGGTAATAAGACAATTACAACTGGAGAAGGTGGTATGGTGCTGTGTAAAAATTTAAAACATTATAATAAAATTAAAAAGCTTAAAAATCAAGGAAATTCTGAAACAACATATTTCCATGATGTTTTGGGTTATAATTATAGAATGACAAATATCCAAGCAGCTATTGGAATTGGGCAGTTAGATAAAGTTGATCAAATTATTTCTCTAAAAAAAAGTTTGTATCATAATTATAAATCTAATTTAGAAAATAAAGTGAGATTTATTAAGGAGCTTGAAGGCACTGAACCATCATATTGGATGACCCCTATTATTTTTGATAGTCAGAGTAAAAGAGAAAAAGTTGAGAAAAAATTGAAAGAAAACTCTATTGAAACACGTCCACTTTTTACTCCAATCGACCAATTGCCTTTTTATGAAAAATCTAGTAGTGAAACAGCCAATAGAACATATAAATTAGGTATTTTACTGCCAAGCTACCCAGGCCTTTTAGATGAGGACCAAAACAAAATATGTAAAATTATAAATAGTATAATATAAATTATGAAAAAAGCATTAATAACAGGTGTTGCAGGACAAGATGGAAGTTATCTTTCAGAGTTTTTGTTACAAAAAGGATATGAAGTTCATGGAACAATCAGGAGGTCTAGTCTAGAGGGTGTCTCAAGAGTGGACCATTTATATAAGGGAGAGGGAAAAAACAAACATTTTCATGTTCATTATGGAGATATAACGGACTCAATTTGTATGAGTGATATAATTTCTAAAGTTAAGCCAGATGAGATATATCATCTTGCTGCACAAAGTCATGTTAGAGTTTCATTTGATATTCCTGGTTATACAGCTCAAACTGATGCTATTGGCACACTGAATATTTTAGAAGCAATAAGACAAAATAATTTAACTAATAAAACCAAATTTTACCAAGCATCAACCAGTGAGTTGTTTGGAAAAGTTTCCGAATCACCTCAATCAGAATCTACTCCTTTTTATCCAAGAAGTCCCTATGGAACAGCAAAACTATATGCATATTGGACAACTGTTAATTATAGAGAAGCTTATGGTATTTTTGGGTCAAACGGAATTCTATTTAATCATGAAAGTCCAAGAAGAGGTAACAGTTTTGTAACCAAGAAAATTGTGGAATCAATAGCTCAAATTAAAAGTGGGAAAATTAAAAGTTTTAAATTAGGAAATTTAGATGCTAAAAGAGATTGGGGATATGCTCCAGAGTATGTTGAAGCTATGTGGTTAATGCTTCAGCATAAGGAACCATTAGATCTAGTTATTGCAACTGGAGAAACACACTCGGTTAGAGAGTTAATTGAAAAAGCTTTTAAAATTGCAGGGTATAAAATTTATTGGGAAGGTAGTGGTTTAGATGAAGTTGGTAAATGCTCTGAATCTAATGATATACTGGTTTATATAGACCCTTATTACTTTAGACCAACAGAAGTACAATATTTGCATGGGAACCCGGCAAAGGCAGAGAAGGTTCTTGGTTGGAATGCAAAAACTAAATTTGATGAATTAGTTAAAATTATGATGGAATTTGAATTAAAAAAGAATTAAATGGATAGTAATATTTTAATTACAATTTGTGCAAGGGGAGGATCTAAAGGTATTCCAAAAAAAAATATTTTTAAGGTTAATGGCAAACCATTGATAGCATATACTATTGATTTTGCAATGGAATTTAAAAATCATTTTGATTGTGATATCATATTATCAACAGATGATAAGATGATAAAAAAAGTAGCTTCAGATTATGGACTAGAGACATCTTATTTAAGACCTTCATTATTGGCAAATGATGAGGCAGGTAAAGTTGAAACTATTGACCATGTTTTAAATTATATGGAAACTGATAACAAAAAAAAATATGATTACATAATAGATTTAGACGTAACATCTCCTTTAAGAACTATTAAAGACTTATTAAATTCATTTGATATTTTAAAAAAAAATAAAAAAGCCTATAATATTTTTTCAGTTAGTGATCCTAATCATAACCCATATTTTGATATGGTAGAAAAAAAAGAAAATGGATTTTTTGATTTAGTCAAAAATGAAGAAGATTATTTTTCAAGGCAAAAAAGTCCTGTAGTTTATGATATGAATGCTTCAATTTATGTTTTTAGAAGAAAGTTTTTTGAATTAAAATTTAGAACACAAATTACTAATAGGAGTTTAATTTATAAAATGGATCATATATGTTTTGAAATTGATAATCCAATTGAAATGGAGTTTTTAGATTTTTTAATTAAAAAAGATTATACAAAAAATATACTTTAGAAATACAGGTTTTATGAGGATATTTACATATTAATAGAAGCATATAAAGAAATTAAAATAACCAATAATGAAAAATTACAAGGAAAGGCTTCATAATTCTATTCCAGGGGGTGCTCATACATACTCAAGGGGTGATGATCAATTCCCTTCAAATGCACCGCCTATATTATCAAGTGGAAAGGGTGCATATGTTTATGATGCAAATGGTGATGAGTATTTAGACTATGGTATGGGTTTGAGGTCTGTAAATATTGGATATGGAAATAAAGAAGTGGCTGATGCTGCATATCAAGAAATAATTAAAGGAAATAACTTAACAAGAGCGTCTTTAACTGAATTAAATGCTGCAGAACTTCTGATTGACCTTATTCCTTCTGTTGAAATGGTAAAATTTGCAAAACATGGATCTACAGTTACAACAGCTGCAATAAAATTAGCTCGAGCATATACCAACAGAAAATATATCGCTGTTCCATCAGAGCAACCTTTTTTTTCATTTGATGATTGGTTTATTAGTTCAACCGAAGTAAAAAAAGGAACTTTAAAAGAGGCTGAGCAATTTACCCTAAAATTTAATTATAATGATATAGATTCTTTAAAGGAATTGTATAAGAAATACCCAAATCAAATTGCTGGTGTAATTTTGGAACCTGCAACCTCCTTGCTTCCACGTAATTCTGGACGTCAAAAAATACTCTCATTTATAAAGTGTTTTGATAATCAAAATAATTTCTTACATCAGGTTCGAGCTCTTACAAAGAGACATAAAAGTGTATTTATTTTGGATGAAATGATTACAGGTTTTAGATGGCATCTCAAAGGGGGTCAGTTTTTTTATAATGTAGATCCTGATTTATGTACTTTTGGAAAAGCAATGGCAAATGGTTTTGCTGTAGCTGCGCTCTGTGGCAAAAAGAAGATTATGTCTCTGGGTTCAATTCGTAATATTGGAGCTGAAAGAGTATTCCTAACCTCTACAACTCATGGTGCAGAAATGAGTTCATTAGGAGCTTTTATTAAAACAGTTGAGATACTAAAAAGAGATAATGTAATACAACATATTTGGGATTATGGCTCAACCTTAATCAAAGAAGCAAATTCTATTTCAAAAAAGCATGGTTTGTCTAAAAATGTTATTTTTAATGGTCTGGGATGTTCTCCTAATTATTTAATAATGGATAATCAAGGTAATAATTCTCTTACCTTAAGAACACTCTTTTTACAAGAAATGATGAAAGAAAAAATTTTAATTCCATTTATATCACTATCATTTTCTCACGGTGATAGTGAAATGGAACGTACTTTATTAGCTCTAGATAAAAGTTTTGGAGTAATCAAAAAGGCTATTGATGGTCAAATAGATGACTATCTTGACTCTGAAGTGGTAAAACCTGTTTTTAGAAAATATAATTAGATGTTAGATAACAAAAATATTCTTATAGTAGGAGGTTTAGGTCTTATTGGTAGATCATTTTCAAAATCTGTAATAGAAAATGGAGCAGAGCTTATAATTGGTGATATTGAAACTAAAGAGAATATTCAGCGATTTAATGATCTAAAAAAAGAATTAAATTCTAATAAAATTCAATTTATGCCCTTTGATATAAGTTCTGAATTATCAGTAAAAAATGCTTTTAAAGAGATTTTTGAATCATATCAGCACATAGATGCTGTTGTCAACACCTCATATCCAAGAAATGAAAATTTTGGAAATGATTTTTTAGATGTTGATATTAACGATTTCAATGAAAATATTAATTTACATTTAGGAGGTTATTTTTTAACATCTCAGATTGCTATTAAATATTTTTTGAAACAGGGAATCGGAAATCTTATAAATATTGCCTCAATATATGGAGTAATTGCTCCTAAATTTGAAATTTATAAGTCTACAGAATTAACAACACCTGTTGAATATTCTGCAATTAAGTCTGGTATAATCCATTTAAACAAGTATTTCTCCAAATATTTAAAAGGTAAAAACATAAGAGTTAATTGTATTAGTCCGGGAGGCATAATTAATAATCACACTGAAGTATTTAAAGAAAATTATAGAATGCATACTTTAAACAAAGGAATGCTAGATTCATCAGATCTAACGGGAACTCTTATATACTTATTAAGTGATATGAGTAAATATATAAATGGACAAAATATAATTATTGATGATGGATTCACTCTCTAATTCTTTTAAAAATGAAAGAAATACCTATTAAAAGTATTAATTCCGAAAGATTGACCTTAAAACCATTAGGACTAGACTTTTTGTCAAAAATGTATCTAAGTTGGATGCAAGATTATCAAGTTGTCCAATATATGGATACAGGAGGTGCTGACTATACACTTCAAATGCTAGAAGACTATTTAAAGAATATAGAAAACAAAAAAATCTTTTCATGGGCAATATTATTAAAAAATACCAATCAACATATTGGTAATATAAAAATAGACCCTATAAATTATAGACATTTATATGGTGAATATGGAATTATGATTGGAGATAAAACAACTTGGGGTAAAGGATACGCAAAAGAGGCATCTATTGCAGTTATTGATTTTTGTTTTACAAAATTGTCATTAAGAAAAATAAATCTTGGGGTTATTGCTAATAATGCTATGGCATTAAGTTTATATAAATCTTTAGGATTTGTTGAAGAAGGTAGATTTAAAAAACATGAATCAATTAATGGCACTTATGAAGACAAGGTTAGAATGGCATTGTTTAGAGATTACCATGACAAATAAAATTGTTAACTAATTAAATAAATTTTAGGACCTGTCCCAAAAGGTACTATTTATCTAATAATGCAGAATACGTAACATTTAAAATATTCTATTCGACTTGGATGATACTAATGTTAAGCCCCTTATAATAAATTCATTTTTTAGTTGTAAAGTTATCATAAATTAAGTACTTTTGTAACTTAATAATAGTTTAAATATGCTAAATCAATTAATAACATCTAAAACAAGATTAAGACTTTTACTTAAGTTTTTTATCTCACAAGCAAATCGTGGATACTTAAATGGTCTTGCTAATGAAATGGGCGAATCTACCAACTCAATTAGAAAAGAGTTAAACCACCTACATGGAGCTGGTTATTTAAAAAAAGTTAAACAAGACAATAAGATAGAATATAAAGTAAATATAAACCACCCGCTATATGAAACCTTAAGAAAAGTCGTACTTAAGCATTTAGGATTAGAAGATTTGGTAGAAGCTGTATTGGAAAGAATGGGTAATGTTGAATACATTCTTTTAGTTGGAGATTATGCCAAAGGAATTGACTCTGGAAATATTGAGGTTTTTCTAATAGGTAATGATTTAAATTTTAACTATATCTCTCAACTTGAGCAAAAAATAGAAAATTTAATTGGAAGAAGAGTGAGTTTTTATTTATCATCAAACCTTCCTGCAAATCAATTCCATATTAAGTTATATTCAAAAGATTAAAATAATGAAAAAGTCAAAAAGACCGTGGGGTAATTATACAGTAATAACAGAGGATATTAACTTCAAGTTAAAAATAATTGAGGTAGATCCAGGTGAAAGACTGAGTTATCAATTTCATAATAAAAGATCAGAAGTTTGGACTATTATTGAAGGCAGGGGCGAGGTGATTATTGATGGCAAAATAATGGAGATGAAATATGGAGACAGCATAAAGATTAAAAAAAAATCAAAACACAGAATATCTAACAACTCAGACTCTATATTAAAATTTGTTGAGGTTCAAACCGGAACTTATTTTGGTGAGGATGATATTGTAAGAATAGAGGATGATTATAACAGAATAAATTGAAAAAAAAAGCAGTAATAGTATCAGGATATTTTAACCCTATCCATAAGGGTCATATTGAATATTTCCATAATGCAAAAAAATATGGAGATATATTATTTGTAATTATCAATAATGATTTTCAAAGAAAATTGAAGGGTTCAAAAGAATTTATGAATCAAGAAGAACGAAAGTTGATTGTTGATGAATTAAAGGTTACAGATAAGTCTTTTTTATCAATTGACCAAGACAGAACTGTGTGTGCCTCACTTGAAAAAATACATAATAAATATTCACTAAAATATGATCTTTATTTTGCAAACGGTGGAGATCAAACAAATGAAAACATACCTGAAAAATCTGTTTGTAAAAACCTCAAAATAAAAATGATTGATAAGCTTGGATCAAAGGTACAGTCATCTTCTTGGCTTTTAAAAAAATAAAATGAAAATAAAAAAAATCTGTTGTATTGGAGCTGGTTATGTTGGTGGACCAACTATGGCAGTGATTGCATTAAAATGTCCAGAAATTCAAGTTACTGTTGTGGACAGTAATATTGAAAAAATAAACAACTGGAACAGTAAAGACCTTAGTGAGCTCCCTGTATTTGAACCAGGACTATCTAAAGTTGTTGCAAAAACAAGAAATAAAAATTTATTTTTCTCAAATAATTTAGCTGATTCAATTAATGATGCAGAAATGATATTCATGGCTGTTAATACACCAACAAAATTGAAAGGAGAAGGAAAAGGATATGCTGCTGACTTAACATATGTTGAAAATTGTGCTAAGCAAATTGCAAAGTTTTCTAAATCAGATAAGATTGTTGTAGAAAAATCAACCCTTCCAGTAAGAACTGCAGAAAGGATAAAAAATATTTTAAAAAAAAATAATGATAAAGTTAATTTTGAAGTTATTTCTAATCCTGAATTTTTAGCTGAAGGTACTGCAATAAATGACTTATTTAAATCAGATAGAGTATTAATAGGTGGTGATTATACAGATACCGGTAGAGCTGCTGTAAATAAGCTTGTAGAAATCTATAAGAGGTGGATCCCAAATAACAAAATAATAAGAACTAATGTTTGGTCTTCTGAATTATCAAAGCTTGTTTCAAATGCGATGTTGGCTCAAAGAATATCTTCAATAAATTCAATTTCAGCTTTATGTGAAAAAACACAGGCTAATATTGAGGAGGTATCCAAAGCAGTAGGTATGGATTCAAGAATTGGATCTAATTTTTTAAAATCTTCAATTGGATTTGGAGGAAGTTGTTTTAAAAAAGATATTTTAAATTTAGTATATATAGCTCGACAATATGAGCTTGAAGAAGTTGCTGTATTCTGGGAAAATGTTGTCAAAATAAATAATTATCAAACTTTTAGATTGGGTGAGAAAATTATTAAATTATTTAAGAGTAAAGAAAAAAACACTACCATATCAATTTTAGGCTGGTCATTTAAAAAAGATACAAATGATTCTAGAGAGTCAGCCTCTATATCTTTAGCAAATCAACTATTAGAAAAAAATTTTACTGTAAGAATCTATGATCCAATGGTATCAAATTCCAGAATAATTGAAGACATTAATAATAACTTGAAAAATTCAAAAAAAACAAATATTCAAATGAAAAAAACTATTTCAAAAGTATTAATATGTGATAACCCTTACAATGCTTTAAACAACTCAAATCTAGCAGTCGTTTGTACTGAATGGGATGAATTCAAACTACTTGATTGGAAGAGGATTTTCAATAACATGAATATTAATCCTTGGATTTTTGATGGAAGAAATATTCTTGATAGAAATAAATTAAATAAAATTGGATTTAAAACTTTTTTTATAGGCCAACCATGAAAAAAAATATAATAGGTATAATAGGATTAGGATACGTTGGTCTTCCTGTATCAGTTGCTTTTTCAAAAAAGTATAAAGTTGTTGGATATGATATTAACTCAAGTAGGGTTGATAGGCTAAATAAATATAATGATACAACTAATGAAATTTCAAAGTTAAATTTAGAAAAAGCACTAACTAGAAATTTATCAATTACTGATAATATAAATGATTTAAAAACCTGTAATATTTATATAATAACTGTGCCAACTCCAATAAATGCTGATAATTTACCAGATCTTACTTCTTTAGTTTTAGCTACAGAGTCAGTAGCTAAAATATTATCAAAAAATGATATAGTGATTTATGAAAGCACCGTGTATCCAGGTTGTACTGAGGAGGTCTGTGTGCCAAAGCTTGAAGAACATAGCAAGCTGATATATAATCAGGAATTTTTTTGTGGGTATTCTCCAGAGAGAATTAATCCAGGAGATAAAAAACGTACTATAGAAAAAATAGTTAAGGTTGTTTCGGGTTCAAATGAAAACACGACTAAAAAGATAAATCAACTTTATTCTTCAGTAATAGATGCAGGAACTTATGTTGCTAGTTCAATCAAAGTTGCTGAGGCAGCAAAAGTTATTGAAAATGCTCAAAGAGATATTAATATAGCATTTATAAATGAGTTATCTAAGATTTTTTCTAAACTAAATTTAGACACTAATGATGTAATTGATGCAGCTTCAACTAAATGGAATTTTCTAGATTTTAGGCCAGGACTTGTTGGAGGACACTGTATAGGTGTAGACCCATATTATTTAGCATATAAAGCAAAAACTGAAGGATACACTCCTGAAATTATTCTTGCTGGAAGAAAGGTTAACAATAGTATGGGAAAATTTATAGTATCTGAGTTATTTCAAACTTATAATTTGAATGATGGGTTAGCAGATGAAACAAATGTACTAATTCTAGGTGCAACATTTAAAGAGAACTGTCCTGACTATAGAAATACTCGTGTGTTGGATATTTTCTATGAACTTGAAGATTTAAAAGTTCAATTTGATGTTGTTGATCCATGGATAGACTCAGAATCTTTCTTTTCAGATCATAACATTGAGGTTATGAATGAATTACCTGAAAAAAAATATAATATAATTATCATTGCTGTAGCTCATGATCAATTTAAAACAATAGATTATAAAAAATTAAAAATTAATAAGGATTCTATAGTATACGATGTTAAAGGAATATTAGAAAAACCAATTTATACATCAAGATTATAACATTTTTGAAATGAAAATATTAAAACCATTACAAGACGTATATAGATATATAAGAATCTACCAGTTATATCTTGGAGTAAGAATGTATCTAATATACATTCTTGGTATTATTTCATCTTTTTTAGAAGGAATAGGAATATTAATGCTACTTCCGTTATTACAATCTATTGACGACGGATCAAGGGTTGAGTCTGAATCATTACTTGGTGAAACACTCAACTCTTTTATCAATTATCTAGGACTTTCAAATTCAATGTATTCAATACTTGCAATAATAGCAATTGCATTTATTTTAAAAGGTGTTATTACTTTTTTTGCCCATGGACTTACTGCCTCATTGATGGGGACCCTGCTCAAAGAGATCAAAATGAGATTATTTGAATTATACTCAAATATGAGCTACAATTATTTTTCTTCTAAAAATACAGGTGATTTAATAAATTTAATAAATGAGCAACCAACAAAAGCTTTGGAAGCGTTTAGACAACTTGCATGGCTTGGATCCTACCTTGTGAATACAATAGTTTTAATGTCTCTTGCATTTCTAATGACATTTAGTTTTGGAGTAATGGCATTAGGTTTTGGGGTTATCATTCTCATACTTTTTTTGAAAATGAATGCGTATGTTCAAACTTTATCAAGAATTACCGCAGAGGAAAATGGGACACTTACTAAGTGGTTAATCCAATCTCTTCATGGTTTCAAGTATTTAATATCTACAAATCAAATTACATCCTTAAAGAGATACATATTTAAATCAATTTCTATTTTAACTAACACTCAAATTAAATCAGGTATTGCAGGTGCTTTTACTCAATCAGTAAGAGAACCTATTGCTGTAGTATTTATTGTATCAATTCTATATATTCAAATTTATTATTTTAACTCTCGAATAGAGCCAATACTTGTTTCTATAGCATTATTTTATAGAGCCTTAAACTCTACTTTAGCTGTACAAAGTGCTTTTCAAGCAACATTTCAAAACATTGGAAGTATGGAACTGGTTCATCGAGAATTTATTACTCAAAAGCAGAATCAATTATTAGATGGAGAAATTTCAATTGGTAAACTGAGTAAAGGAATTGATTTAAAAAATTTAAGCTTTACTTATGAAAAAAATTCAAAAGGTGTTAGATCAATTTCTATAAGCATTCCTGCAAAAAGCTCTATTGCATTTATTGGAGAGTCAGGTTCTGGAAAAACAACTTTAGCAGATATTATTACGTTAACTCACAAACATAACTCAGGCGATATGTATATTGATGGTGTAAGCTCTAATAGAATTAATAAGTCAAGTTGGAATAGTCAAATTGGGTATGTATCTCAAGATACCTTAATTTTTGATGACACAATTGCCAATAATATAACAATGTGGAAAGATGATATTAATGACCCTGATGCATTAAAAAGAGTAAGAGATGCAGCTCATCAAGCTAATATTCTTGACTTTATCGATACATTAGAGGATGGTTTTAACACAAAGGTAGGAGATAGAGGTGTGCTTCTATCAGGTGGTCAAAAACAACGAATTTTTATCGCAAGAGAGCTATATAGGAATCCTAATTTATTAATTTTAGATGAAGCAACAAGTGCCCTAGATTCTGAATCAGAAATAAAAATACAGGAAAGTATAGAATCTTTAAAAGGAAAAATAACAGTAATAATTATCGCCCATAGAATCTCAACCATAAAAAATGTTGACAAAATTTATATAATGGAAAATGGAAAAATAATTGAGAGTGGTAATTTCAAGGAGTTAAAAAATAATAGGCAATCAAAACTTAGTAAAATGGCTGAGTTACAACTTATTTAAATTAATAATGAAGAAGTATTTCTATTTTATGACTACAAATGAACATTGGTTTGACATTGCTGTCAAATTGAAAGAAAATAAAATAGCTGAGCCTGTTTTATGGATTGGAGATCATTCTCATTTTGACAGAGCAAGATTAGAGTTTGGGGATGAGGTTGTAAAAGACTTTGATTTTTTCAAATTTAAATCTCATAAAATATCTGAATTTAATTGTGAGGGTAAATTTAATGATTTCTTCAATTCAACAAATTATCTAATTGCAAAAGATCGTTCATTAAAAATGATGGATAGAATAGATGAGATATCAATGTTTAGCAGACTTGACAGAGAGACAATTTTTCACCAAACAGTTCTTTGGATATTGGATAAAATTGAAAAACAAAAACCTGATTTTTTAATTTCAGTTGAGAATCCACATTCACATATCCAACATACTATATTCCAAGTTTGTAAATTTTGTAATATACCATGTAGAAATTTTGTATCCTGGACATATCTTCCTATTCTTTCAGTTCAGGATACAGTAAGTGGTAACATATTAAATTTTTCTAAACCCATAAATAAAAAATATCTTTTAAAGTTTCTGGATAAGATCCAGTCAGTTATTGATAATATTTATGAGCAAAATGATAATTATAGAACTAATCATACTGAACTCGAAAGACTAGAGTCTGAGAGTCTAACCTGGAAAAAAAATCAGATTATTAATTTACTAAAAGATACTTTTAGAAAATATATTTCTAAAAAAAATTATAATGAATATCTTGAATATAACCCATTAAATCCATTTAAAATTTCTGCATTAAAACAGTTAAAATATATCAATAAAAGAAGGCAAAACATTTTAAAGGAGTTAGAGAAATATAGCCATAATGAATTTAGTCTAGAGGATGACTTTGTCTATTATGGTCTTCATTATGAGCCCGAGAGATCAACACTTCCAGATGGTGGTGATTTTCATGATCAACTAATTGCAATTCTTAAGCTTAGAGAATTAGTGCCAAATAACATTAAAATTTATATAAAAGAACATCCATCAGTTTTTGTAAAATCAATATGGGGTTACAGAGGAAGAAGCCCCCTTTTTTACAGGCTAATTAATGAAATTGATAATGTATATATCATAAATCATGAAATAAAAACAATTGATATGATTAAGAATTCATTGTTTACATCAACAATTACTGGAACTCTTGGATTTGAATCTGCTATTATTGGTAAGAAATCAATAATTTTTGGTAATAGTTGGTATAAAGGATGTCCCAACACTATTAGTTGGTCTTCTAACTTGAGCTACAAAGAGATAATGGAAACTAAAATTCAAAATAAGGACCATATAATCAAGTTTATGAATAATAAAATGATAAAAGAATGTACAATGGGACTTCTAAACTCAAGAAGTTCACTAAGGTTTAAGTCACTTATTGATGATAGCTTTTATGAGTATCAGATGGATGGTATCTATAACTTATTTGAGGATATTTTAAACAACGATATTAATGAATAGAATAGGTGGAATAATATTTGCTAGGATGAATTCTTCCAGGTTACCTGGTAAAGCACTGATTGAAATAGATGGCGTCTCTCTAATTGAAAGAGTAATTGAGAGAGCAAAGAAAATTTCAAAGATTGACCATTTATGTGTTGCAACATCAACCCATGAAGAAGATGATATAATTGCCTCTTTTTCTAAATCCAAAAATATTGATGTGTATAGAGGCAGTTTATTGGATGTGGCCGTTAGAGCAATAGAAACATGCAAAGAGTTTAATTATGATAGTTTCCTCAGAATCTGCGGTGATAGGCCATTCTTTGACTTCACTATTTATGATAAATTAATCGAAATACATAATCAAGAATCTAGTGATATTACAACAAATATTTTTCCAAGAACAGTTCCACCTGGTTTGTCCGGGGAAGTGATTTCAACTAATGCATTGAAGTTTGTAATTGAACAAAGTAGTAATAAAGATCACAGAGAGCACATAACAAAATATTTTTATGAAAATCCAAAATTGTTTAATATTAGAAATGTGCGAAATGGGATTCCAATGGAAAAGGTAAATTCTAGACTTGTCATAGACAACCATCAAGACTTGAAAAGGGCTACATGGATTGCTAAAAAAATAAATAAAAATAATACTAATGCAGATTTTATTCAGTTAATTAATCTCGCATTTGAATGGGAAAATAACTATAATAAATAATATGGTAATATTAGGAATACATGATGGGCATAATGCAAGTGCAGCACTAATTATCAATGGTGAACTAAAATGTTCTATTGCAGAAGAACGACTTTCTAGACAAAAAAATCATTATGGATTTCCTAGACAGGCAATTGAATGTGTAATGGAACAAGGAGGGATTAAACCTCACCAGATTGACAGAGTTGCAATGTCTACAAAAAAATTAATTCCAGCTTATTTCTATACTGGAAGAAATTCAAGATTAAGTGTCTTGGATTATTGGAAAGAACAAAAAGAATATTGGTACCCAAAACTTTATGAAAATAAAAAACCTAATTATCTTGATATTTTATCACATAGGGTAGATAAAAAGTCATTTCCATATGATGAAAAATTAATTAAAGATGAGTTAGACCATGAAGGGATGTGGCTAGCTAGGGTAAAGCATGTTTCGGAATATCTAAATATTGATGAAAGTAAAGTTTCTTATCAAAATCATCATGCATGTCATGCTTATTATGCTTATATGATGTGCCCTAAAACTAATGAAAAAACACTTGTTTATACAATGGATGGATTTGGTGACACTGCAAATGGAACAGTTTCTATTGGGGAAAAGGGCAATCTACTAAATGAAATTTATAGATCATCAAATTGTAACATTGGTAGAATGTATAGATATGCTACACTCTTGTTAGGAATGAGGCCTGCTGAGCATGAATATAAATTAATGGGTCTTGCAGCATATAATTCTGATAAATACGGGAAAGAGGCTTATGATATTTATGCTGAAACTCTTCAAAATGATGGATTAGGATTCAAATATAAAAAAGAAATCCAAGATCATTTTTTTTACTTTAAAGATAAACTTGAAGGTCAAAGATTTGATGCTATTGCATACGGAATTCAAAAAAGGTGTGAAGAACTTTTGGTTAATTGGATATCAAATGGTATAAAGGAAACAGGAATTACAAATATTATTTTATCAGGGGGTGTAGCTCAAAACATTAAGGCAAATAAATTAATTTCAGAATTAGATGACCTAGAATACCTATTTGTGCCTCCTGGTCCTGGAGATGAATCAATTTCAGTTGGTGCTGCTTTTTTAGAATATATAAATGAGACTAAATCTATTGAAAGTGTCAAATCTCCGGCTAATGGATATCTAGGTCCTATATATAGTGAAGATTTAATTCTAAAGACAATTGAAAAAATTGTTCCTAAAGAATACAAAGTTCAAAAGACAAATGATTCAAAAGTTGCAAAACTACTATCTGATGGGGATGTGGTAGCGAGATATGGTAAAGGTGGTATGGAATTTGGTGCTAGGGCTCTTGGTAATAGATCAATACTTGCAGATCCTAGGAGACCTGATGTTATTCATCATATAAATAAACTCGTAAAAATGAGAGATTTTTGGATGCCATTTGCACCAAGTATTATTAAGGAAAGAGAAGATGACTATATAATTAATCCAAAGGGTATTGATGGAAGATTTATGGCTGTAGGTTTTGATACAACCGATTTAGCAAAAGATCATATAGCAGCTGGTATTCATCCATTTGATAAAACAGCTAGACCTCAAATTGTTCATAGAGAAGATAATCCTGAGTATCATTCTCTTATTGAAGAATTTGAAAAGATAACTGGTGTTGGTGCATTGATGAACACTTCATTTAATATTCATGGAGAATCAATTGTAGGAACACCCCATGATGCTATTGACACATTTTTAAGATGTGGGCTTGATCATTTATTTATAGGATCATGGCTAATAAGTAAAACTAAAAACTAAATCTTATGATATTTATAGCAGAAATAGGACTTAATCATAATGGAAATCTTGATTTATGTCATGAACTTATTCGACAAGCGAAATTTGCTGGTGCAGATATTGCAAAATTCCAGTTAGGATGGAGAGCTAAAAAAGATGAAATTAATCATCTTCCTTTAGATGCTCTAAAACAAATAGTTGAAAGTTGCAACTATTATGATATTCAATTTATGGCTTCTATTTTTAATGAAGAAGCATTTGAATTATCAAAAAAAATTAATCAAGACAAATTTAAAATTGCAAGTAGAACAGTAGTAGATAACCCTGCTCTAGTAGAAAAGATTCTAAAGTTAAATAAGCCAACATTTATCTCTCTTGGAATGTCTGATAAAGAAAATTTGCCTTTTAAAGAATATGATAATATTCATTACCTTTGGTGTAAGTCAAAATACCCTACTTTACCATCGGACTTAGTTGACCTCCCTAAAGATTTTAAAAACTCAAAATTTGATGGTTACTCTGACCATTCAATTGGTATAGAAATACCTTTAACAGCAATTACTAGAGGAGCAAAAATTATCGAGAAACATTTTACTTTAGATAAATCGGATACAACTATAAGAGATCATAGTTTGAGTGCAACACCGGATGAATTTAGAACTATGACTAATCTTGGCAGGAATATATTTAAAAATAATTCAATTGGAGTTTAAAAAAATAATTATTCTAACAACTGACACTTTACATCATAGATTTTACATTAATAGAATTTATGAAGAAGGATTCATTGTTGACTCTGTTTTTTTTCAAAAGAACCTACCAAAACCTGATTTTAAAACTGGCCCATTATTTGAAACTAAAGAAGAAAAATTTGAAATAAAAAATTTTTTTAAAACCACTTCAAGAGATCTTAACAAAAAAATAAAAGTTTATAACGTTAATAATATTAATGATAGCACTGTTTATGACAAAATAAAAAAAATAAAACCCTCTCTAGGTTTAGTTTTTGGAACATCGTTAATAAAAGAAAAGATTTATTCACTTTTTGATGGTAACTTATTTAATATACATAGAGGAATTCCTCAGTTCTACAGAGGTCTTAATTCTGATTTGTGGGCAATTTACAATAATGAGTATGATAAAATAGGTACTACAATTCATATGGTTGAGAAGAAGCTTGACACAGGAGATTATGTATATCAAAAATTTTTAGAAATTAAAAACTCAATGAAAATACATCATATTAGATATTATACAACAATTTTAGCTTTAGATATAACTTTAATGTTGTTAGAAGATTTTTTTAATGGAGATATTCAATTAAAAAAACAAGAGAAAGTTGGAGAATATTTCACCTTCATGCCACTTGAGTTGAAAAAAAAAGTACAACTCAAGTTTAATAATTATTGTAAAAACATATAATTATGAAATACAGTTTAAATACTCAATTAAAAGATAAATTGAATATACTTTTATATCATGGTGTAACTGATAAACCCAACGAGGGAATTATTAATTATCAGGGTAAGCATATTAATGAAGATGACTTTTTGTTTCAAATGGAGTTTATTAAAAAAAGATGTTCACCACTCAGTATAGATGAATGGGTTGAGATAAAGAAAAATAATAAAAGAGTTCCCGAATACCCTACAATAATTACTTTTGATGATGGATTTAAAAATAATATAACTATAGCAGCTCCAATACTAGAGTCCCTTAAACTTCCTAGTGTTTTCTATATAACTACAGGAGTAATAGATACTAAAAAAATGTTTTGGGTTGATGTGATTGAGCAATGTCTTCATTTCTGTGAAAAGGAATCAATAGAGCTATACTTAGATAAAAAAAAATGTTTTGACTTAACATCAAATAAGAATAAATCAATTGCTTTAATTTCTATAAAAAAATTCTGTAAACAATCTAAATCATATCAAAAAGATGACATTATAAATGATCTAATTCATCAAACAGATGTAATTCCCAGAAAAGATTTACATGATAATTACAAGACATTATCTTGGAACGAACTTAGGCAAATGAATGATAATCAATTATTTACAATTGGAGGACACACTGTGTCTCATAATATTTTATCATCTGTAAATTATGATAATCTTAATTACCAAATTTCTGAATGTATAGATAAATTATCTTATGAATTAAAATCAAAAATTCATCATTTTTCGTATCCTGAAGGACAAAAGAATCACTTTAATAAAGAGGTAATTTTAAGATTAAAAAAACATGGTGTTATATGCTGCCCTACTGCAATTAATGGCTATAACGATTTTAATGAAAATTTATTTCGATTAAAAAGAGTAATGGTAGGATTTGAAAAAATAGATTTTCCTCACAATAAATTATAAAATGAAATCAAACCCCTTAGTTACAATTTATATTCCATGTAGAAATTATGGCAAGTATCTTCGCCAATCTATTGAAAGTGTTTTAAGTCAAATATATTCTAATTGGGAGCTGTTCATAATTGATGAAGGTTCTAATGATGATACAGAAGAAATTTCAAAACAGTATCAAAGTAAGCACCCAGAAAAAATATTTTTTATAAAAAATTTAAAGCCAATTGGATTACAAAAAGTTGCTAATAAAATACTTTCTAAAGCAAGTGGTAAATATATGATAAGATTAGACTCAGATGACTGGTTTCATGAAATAGCATTATTTATTATGGTTAATAAATTAGAGAGTAATAAAAATGCAGGAATAGCATATGGAAACTATTTTTATACAAATAAGTCTGGAAATATAATAGGTATAGAAACTAAACACAAACTTGGTGAAGAGGATTTATTTGGTCAATTACCTCCTCATGGTGCTTGTACTCTTTTCGAAACAGATGAATTAAGAAAAGAAGGAGGGTATTCTGAAAATGTTGATGCACAGGATGGTTGGGATTTATGGTATAAATTATATAGGAAGATTGGGGCACTAAGTATAGACTTACCATTATTTTACTATAGGCAACATGAAGAATCTTTAAGTAGAGATAGTGATAGATTGTTAAAAGCAAGAGCTAAGATCTTTAAAGAAGCAAGAAAAAAATCCAAAATAAACTATAAGCCAAAAATACTGGCATTAATTCCAGTTAAAGAGTCATACCCTAATATAAAAAATATCCCATTTAAAAAAATAAATGGAGTATCATTATTAGAAAAAGCAATTAATTGTGCATTTGATTCTAAACAAATTTCAGATCTAGTTGTTTTTTCCAAAAGTCAAAAAGTCTTAGACTTTTCAGAAAATTTAGAGAAAAATAATAAGGTATCTGCACATAAAAGATTATTAAGAACATTTGAATCTAATCTTCAAAATATACCAATAAATGACTTCATGATTTCTGTTGGAAATTTTTACAAAGATGATACGGGATCATATCCAGATATTATTATTTACTTAAGTCTTCATGCAATAAATAGAAGAGCAGAGCATATAGATAAAGCTTTAAATAATTTACTAATATCAAATTCGGACTCTGTTGTATCTGTTCAAGAAGAGAGAGAACCTATGTTCAATCATGGAGACTCAGGTCTTAATTTAATTAATCCAGGTAGATTTAGAAACCTCTCTTTTGACAAAGAAAAGTTATATAGATTTAACGGTTCAATAATTGCAACAAAATGGGATAATATTAAAATGGGTAGTTTATTTGGATTAAAGACTTCATATATTGAAATGTCTCAGAGGGACAGTATTCAAATTAAAGACTCAAGCTTATTTGATAATGAAAATCTGAAATAGTAATGTTAAATCTGAATAAAGCTGAGGTTATAAGTGAACTAAAAACAAATAAATATCTTAATGTTTTTTTAGTGGCAAGTCCAATTTTAGCAATTATTACAAGGATGATTATTGAAAGTTTAAATTTGAAAAATGAAAATATTTTGATTGTTTCATTAAGAAATACGTCACTAGAAATACTTCCATTCAATAATCTATTTATTAAACCTGGTAATTTCGATCGTTACATAGAAAAAATATTTTTTGCATCTCCATCTGGAAGAAAAATCAAAAAATTCATAAATAAATCTAATAAAGAATTTATTATTTATTCAGGCTGGGCTTATAGAGAAGTTAATTGGCTGTTAAAATCGACTAAGTGTGCAGGTCACATCTATATTGAGGAAGGACAAGGTTCTTTTTTTAATTACGTTCCATATTCAAGAAGAAATATGAGTTTATTAAACAAAATAAATTTTAATTGGAGAAATAGAGTAAACCCTAATGATGGTGAAGGGTTCTTTTTTAGAAATGATGCATTACTATATATTGGAATGAGTGAAGGTGTATACCCAAAAATTAATGAAACAAAAAAGTTTTTATTAGATAATTTACATGATATAAAAAAATATTACAAACCTAAGTTATTAGGTATTACTCAAATTGGATTGACCTGTTCAGCTAGTAGATTACCCAATATTATTGATTGGGAGATAATGTTGAAAAAATTAATTCATGTACTTCCTAATCATGCATTTATTAAGCCTCATCCATCATTTACAAGTTCCAAAAAAGTGTTTGACAAGTTTAAATTAATCTATAAAAAGTTGAATCATAAAAATATAAAATTGTGTCAAGATGATATAAATCTTGAATTGGAAATGTTATATGAAAAGAAACATCTAATTGGTCCTCAGTCTTCAATTGAGAGGTATGCTCTTTCATTAGGATCTAATTATAAGAAAATAAATCTATTTTAAATGGTTAAAGAAATATTATGTAGAATATTTATAAAAAAAGGCATTTATATTAAATATTTATGATAAATAAAAAACTACATATTCTTATTATTCCATCATGGTACCCTGAGCACGATGGTCATTACTTGGGCAGCTTCTTTAGAGAACAAGCAATTGGAATTCAAAAGAATGGATGTAATGTAGGTATTATTTATCCGGAGTTAAAATCATTGAGAACATTTGATATTAGGGTATTTCCTAAGTTACTAAATTATGATGATGAAGGATTAAAGACCATAAAACTTCGATGGAGTAACTGGTTTATTAAATCTAAGTTTTTGCAAATTTTAGCTTTCAAATTTACTGGTTACTATTTGTTTAAAAATTACATTAAACAAAATGGTATGCCAGATTTAATTCATTGTCAATCAGTTTTTAATGCGGGATTTTTAGGAGAATACATCTACGATAAACATAATATTCCATTCATAGTTACTGAGCATAATAGCGGTTTTTATTATAATAATCAAGGATTCAAACGATTTTATAATAGTGTTAAAAGAGTTCTAGATAATTCAAAAAAATGTTTCGCTGTTTCTGAGAATTATTCAAAATATCTTGACTCAGAATTGAAAATAAATAAAAAATGGGATTTTCACCATAATATAGTAAATGATCATTTCATAAAAACAGAACTAAAAAGTATAGATAAGTCTGACTTCACTTTTCTATGTGTTTCCAGGTTGCATAAAATTAAAAACATTGATTTGATAATTAGATCTTTCAAAATATTTAACAATAAATATCCAAATTCAAAACTCAAAATTATTGGTATAGGGTCAGAATTTAAAAATTTAAAAAATATTGTTAATGAAAACGATTTACAAAAAAATGTAATCTTTTTAGGCGAAATATCTAGAGGTAAAATTGTTCAGGAATTCAATTCTTGTAATGCTTTAACTTATGCTAGTTCTTTTGAAACATTTGGGGTGATATTTGTTGAATCAATGGCGCTAGGCAGGCCAATAATCTCATTAAACTGTGGGAGTTCAAACGAAATTATTCCAGATTTTTGTGGAATTATAGTGAATAAAAAGACTATAAGTGACTTTTCAAATGCAATGGTTACTCTCTATGAAGACTATCTTAATTATGATCCAATCAAAATTAAAAAATATTGTAACTCAAAATTTTCTGAGAAGGTTCTTTCATTAAAAATGATTAATAATTATAAACAAATATTGAATAATTAATCTTTATGAAAACAAAACTTATGATTGTGGGGGCTTTTCCAAAGAAAAAAAATAAAATTTTCGGTGGAGTTATTAAGTCATCTAGTATTCTTATTGATTCAGAGCCATTTAAATATTTTGATATTATACCCTTTGACTCATCTCAAATATCAAACCCTCCTCCTGTTTTCATAGTAAGATTTTTTTTATCGATTATAAGAATTATTAGATTTTTATATACAATTACGTGTAAAAAACCAGGTGTAATATTAATTTTTTGTTCATCTGGACCAAGTGCAATTGAGAAGGGTTTAATGATTATGTTCTCCAATTTACTGTCTGTGAAGACTTTAATTTTTCCAAGGGCTGGTAACCTTATTAATCAAATAAAGGGTAATCAAATATTTAGAGGTTTGATTAAATTTCTTTTTTCAAAAGCTGACATTTTCCTTGCGCAAGGTCCTACATGGAGTAATTTTGCAATCAATGATTTAAAAATAAATTTAAAAAAAATATCTATTGTAAATAATTGGACTGCAACTAAAGAACTATTAGAGGTTGGAAAAAAGAGGATTATTAAGGATAAAAAAGATAATCTTACAATTATATATGTTGGCTGGCTTGAAAAACAAAAAGGAATTTTAGAACTATTGGATAGTTTCTACAATCTCACTAAAAGCTATGATTTAAAAATCAAATTTATTGGTGACGGTAGTTTAACAAATAAAATAAATAAATTTTGTACAGAAAAAAAGATCGAAGACAGAGTTTTTATTTCAGGATGGTTATCAAATAATGAAATTCTCACAAACCTTAAATCATCCGATATCTTTGTTATACCTTCTTGGTATGAAGGAATGCCAAATTCTTTAATAGAAGCATTGGCATCTGGATTGCCATCAATTTCTTCAAATGTTGGAATAATTCCTGACTATATAAAACATAATTTAAATGGATTATTAATTGAGCCAAAAAATAAATTAATTCTAGAAAAGACTATTGAAAAAACAATAAATGATATTAACTTGAGGAAAAGTTTATCAAAAAATGGAGTTGAATTGGCAGAAAAAATTTTTTCTGATACAATTTCCTTAAATAAATTAGCCAATGATATAAAAAAGCTTTGTGATGACAAAAAATAAATTATTAATAACGGGTGGTACAGGCTCTTTTGGAAGCGCATATCTCGAAAGAGCAATAAATTTGAAAAAGTTTTCTGAAATTTTCATTTTGAGTAGGGACGAAAAAAAGCAAGATGATTTAAGAAGAAAAGTAAATAATAAAAAAGTCAAATTCTTTATAGGTGATGTTAGAGATATAGACGCAGTAAACCAGGTTGTTAAAAATGTTGATTTTATTTTCCATGCAGCAGCATTAAAACAAGTCCCATCTTGCGAGTTCTTCCCGATCGAAGCTGTCAAGACTAATATATTGGGTACTGAAAATGTATTAAATTCTGCTGAGCTTAATAGTGTTAAAAAAGTTGTCATATTGAGTACTGATAAAGCAGCTTATCCGATTAATGCAATGGGAATGTCAAAAGCATTAATGGAAAAAGTAATGATAGCTAAATCAAGAATGCTTGATGGTAAACATATTTTTTGTGGAACAAGATATGGAAATGTTATGGGTTCTAGAGGATCTGTTATCCCATTATTTATTTCTCAAATTAAGAGCAATAAGGATTTGACAATTACAGATCCAAATATGACTAGATTTATGATGTCACTTAACGATGCAATAGACTTAGTAGACTTTGCTTTTGATAATGCTAACCAGGGAGATATTTTTGTAAAAAAAGCACCAGCAGCCACAGTCAAGGTTCTTGCAGATGCTTTAATTGAAATTTTTAACTCCAAGTCAAAAATTAAAACAATTGGTATTAGACATGGTGAAAAATTACATGAAACTCTGGTAACAAAAGAAGAAATGTTAAAGTCTGATGATTTGGGCGATCACTTTAGAATAAATACCGATAGTAGAGACCTAAACTATGATAAATATTTTTCGGATGGTAATACCGAAATTAGAACCCCACTAGAATATAATTCTAGTAACACAGAACTACTAAGCAAGGAACTATTAATCCAGATTCTTTTGAAATTACCAGCAGTTAGATCTGAACTAAACTAACTCAATTTGAAGATATTAATTACAGGTCAAGAAGGTTTTATAGGTTATCATCTGTACAACACTATTAGATTTAATTTACCAGATGTAAAGATTATTGACTTTCACAAAAAATTATTTGAAACTCAATATGATCTTGATAAAACCCTTTCAAGAGTTGATATAATTATTCACCTTGCTGGAATTAATAGGGCACAAAACGAAAATGATGTTTTCAAAAAAAATGTAATAATAACAGATAAATTAATTAATTCATTATCAAGAATTAATTTTTGTGGAAAACTAATTTTTGCATCATCAACACAACACATTGATAATAACCCTTACGGTAACTCAAAGAAGTTGTCATCAACAAAATTTTTTAAAGCATCAAAAAAAAATAATTTTACTTTTATTAATCTAATAATTCCAAATGTATTTGGGCCATTCTGTAAACCAAATTATAATTCATTTATAGCAACATTCTGTTATAATGAAATAAATGCGATTCCAAATAATATTGAAGTAAATAAACAAGTCTCTTTAATTTATATAGATAACTTAATTAATTTAATAATCAAAAAGTTTCATACTGACTCAAGTACTGATATATTGGTAAAAGAGGATATTAAGATTAAAGTTGAGGATGTAAAAACAATAATTGAAGACTACAATAACAAATATTTATTAAATGGAAATATTCCAAATTTAGATAGTGATTTTAAAATAAACCTTTTTACTACTTTTCATAGTTATATTAACAGTGAAAAGTACTTTCCAAAAAATCATAATTTGATATCAGATAATAGGGGATCTTTCTCAGAAGTAATTAGATCCGAGTCGGTGGGACAAGTCTCATATTCATTAACCAAGCCAAAAAACATTAGAGGAAATCATTTTCACACCAGAAAAATAGAGAGATTTAGTGTAATTCAAGGTGAAGCTTTAATTAAAATTAGAAAAATTGGTACAAACAAAATAAATAAATATAAAATGAATGGAAAGAATCCAAGTTATATAGATATGCAGGTTTGGCACACGCACAATATTGAGAATATTGGTTCTTCAACGCTTATCACTCTGTTTTGGATAAATGAGTTTTATAATGAGAGTGATCCAGACACATTCTTTGAAAAAGTTTAATTTTATAGTATGAAAAAGATTAAAGTTGTTACTGTTGTTGGAACAAGACCTGAAATAATTAGATTGTCCTCGATAATTAATAGGCTTAATAATTCTCTATTTATTGAACATACTCTTATTCATACTGGCCAAAACTATGATAAAAATTTAAATGATATTTTTTTTAATGATTTATCCATTAAAGAACCTGACTTTTATCTAGACGCAGCAAAAGAAAACCCAAGTTTAACAATAGGAGAAATATTAATCAGAATTGACCCAATTTTAAACAGAATTTTACCAGATGCATTTTTGATTTTAGGTGACACTAATAGTTGCTTATCAGCAATTGTTGCAAAAAAGAAAAAAATACCAATTTTTCACTATGAAGCAGGCAATAGATGTTTTGATTTCAGAGTTCCAGAAGAGTCTAATAGAATATTAGTGGATCACCTTTCTGATATTAACTTAACATACAGTGAAAATGCTTCTAGAAATCTCTCCAATGAAGGGATTCCAGCACATAGGATAATAAAGGTAGGATCACCTATGTATGAAGTCCTTAAATCTAGTTCACAAAAAATAAAGAAATCAAAAATTTTAAATGATTTAAATTTAAAACGAGGCAAGTATATTGTCATTTCGTGCCATAGAGAAGAAAATGTAGATAATAAAGAAAATTTTAAAAAGTTAATTCGATCTTTGAACAAAATTTGTGAGCTTTATAAGATGCCTCTAATTTTTCCAATTCATCCAAGAACTAAAAAAATATTATCTGATAATAATTCAAAGCTTAATAATTTGATTAAATTAATAGATCCACTTGGCTTTATTGACTACAATAAACTTCAAATGAACTCTTTTGTTGTTTTATCTGATAGTGGAACTATTTCAGAAGAATCTTCTATTTTAAATTTTCGTGCTTTAAATATTAGAGAGACTCATGAAAGACATGAAGCTATGGAGGAATCTTCAGTAATTATGACAGGACTTGATATTGAAAGAATTGTGCAAGCAATAGAATCTCTTAAAAGTCAAGAGATAGGAAATGAAAGAAATATTTTAGAAGTCCAAGATTATAAAGTTCCAAATATATCGATCAAAATAGAGAGAATTATAATCTCATACATCAATTATGTAAATAGAGTCATTTGGCAAAAAGAATCTTAATTTATACTAATCATTTTTACCCTGAGCATTTTAAAATTAACGAGATAGTTCAATGGATTTCTTCTAAAGAAAGTCACATAAGAGTTATAACAGGAATTCCAAATTATCCATCAGGAAAAATAATTAAAGGTTATTCAAATATATTTAACGATAATGTAATCATTAACAGGCTGTTTTTAATTCCAAGAGGAAATGGCTCAAATTTCCGTCTTATAATTAATTACATCACATATTTTATATCTTGTTTCTGGTTTTCATTATACTTAGCAATATTTAAAAAAAAATATGATGTAATATTTGTTCATCACACAAGCCCTTTTTTTATAGCAATACACCCTTTGACTTATTCAATTTTCCACAATTCAAAAAAAATACTCTGGGATCTTGATATATGGCCTGAGTCATTAAAAGCAGTAGATGCAATTAGATCAAATATTATGAGTTTTTTTGTGAAAATTATTGTAAGCTGGGTATATTCAAAATACCAATTAATTCTTGTTGGGTCAAAAACAATTAAAAGTTTAATTACAAAACGCTATGATGGAAAAATAATTTATTATCCAAATTGGGCAGATATCCAAATTGAAAAAAATCAAAAAGACATAAATTTTGGGTTACAACTAAATTCAAATAAATTTAACATTGTTTATACAGGTAACATAGGAAAGGCGCAAGGCTTTATTAATTTAATAAAAACTATTAAGCTTGTTGATAAAAATATACATTGGACTTTTGTTGGAGATGGAAGGTTTAAAGAAGAATTTAAATATTTAATACAAAAACATTCATTAACTGAAAAGACAACCTTTGTAGATCAAGTTGAAATTGATAAAATACCTGCAATAGTAGATAAGGCAAGTGCATTATTTTTATCTTTAAAAAACGAAAAGATATTTTCAATGACTGTACCAGCTAAACTTCAAACTTATATGGCTTTAGGGAAACCAATTATTGGTGTATTAAGTGGTGAGGGAGCTAATATAATTAAGGAGTCAAGATCTGGTCTCACTGAGGAAAATTATGATTACATAGAATTAGCAAAAAAGATAAATAATTTTGCAAATAAATCAGAGCTTGAGCTATATGAAATGGGTAAAAATGCTATGAATTATTATCAAAAAAAATATAATTCTGATATTAGAAAAAAACAAATTTTAGAAATAATTTATGAATGAAACAAAAAATATATTAATTACTGGTGGTGTTGGTTTTATAGGATCAAATTTAGCTGAGAGGCTCATAAATGATGGGCATAATGTAATATCCATTGATGACTATTCTTTTGGTAAAAAAGACAATGAAATTGATAACGTAAAATACATAAATGATGATATTGAAAAGATTACGTTGATAGAAGATAAAATTGACATATGTTACCATTTAGCTGCAAAGGCAAGAGTTCAACCATCATTTGAGGATCCAGTCGATTATTTTAGAGTTAATGTAAAAGGAACAATGAAGGTAATGGAGTGGGCAAAAAATAGAAATGTTAAAGTAGTTTATGCAGGTTCTTCATCAAAACACTTTAGCCCTGAAGATTCTCCTTATGCTATGTATAAATATCTCGGAGAACAAATTTGTAAACTTTATAAGAAAAGCTATAATTTAAAAACTGAAATTGCTAGATTTTATAATGTATATGGGCCCAGGGAGAATAGAGATGAGAAATTTGGAAATGTAATTGGGATATGGACAACAAAAGCACTAAAAGGAGATCCTCTACCCATAGTCGGTGATGGAATGCAAAGAAGAGATTTTACTCATGTTAATGATATTGTTGATGGCTTGATCAAAATAGGATTTTCTGATATTTCTCAAGATGATGGTTGGGAACTTGGAACTGGTAATAATTACAGTGTAAATGAATTATTTGATATGTTTAATCAGAAATTTAACGTAAGTTCAATTAATTTACCTGATCAACCAGGGAATTACAAAAAAACATTAAGAAAGAATGATGATTTAATTAATCTTTTAGGTTGGAACCCCAAAGATAGGTTAGAAGAACATATTAAAAATTTGTCGTAGATGAGAAAAAGAGTTTTAATTACTGGAGGAGCAGGTTTTATTGCTCATCATCTAATTTCATATTTATTAAGAAATACAGAATATGAGATAATAAGCCTTGATCGATTAGACTACAGTGGCAACCTTAATAGACTAAATAATATTTTATTATCCTTTAATAAGGAAGATAAATCAAGACTAAAAATAGTTTTCCATGATTTGAAGTCTGAAATAAATCCATGGATTGCTAAAGATATAGGAGACGTAAATTATATTTTTCATCTTGCCGCTGGATCTCATGTTGATCGAAGTATTTTAAACCCAATGGAATTTATATATGATAATGTTGTTGGTACTGGTCATATTTTAGAATTTGCAAGAAAAATGAATGAAAAAAAAATATTGGAGAGGTTTATATATTTTAGTACAGATGAAGTTTTTGGTCCTGCTGCAACAGGAATAGACTACAAAGAAAATGATAGATATAACTCTACAAACCCTTACAGTGCAACTAAAGCTGGAGGTGAGGAACTAGCAGTTGCATTTGAAAACACTTATAATTTGCCAATTTATATTACTCATACTATGAATGTTTTTGGTGAAAGACAACACCCTGAAAAATTTATCCCAATGTGTGTTAGGAAGATAAGAGATGACGAAGAAATCACTATTCATTCTGATAGCACAAAAAAAATTCCTGGATCTAGACATTATATTCATGCTGAAGATGTTTCAGAAGCAATATTGTTTTTAATCAATAGTAAAATAGATCATTTACCAGATTGGGGAGGGGCAAAATGTCCAAAATTTAATATTGTAGGTTCTGAAGAAATAGATAATCTTAAGCTAGCAAAGCTAATTGCAAAAAGTCAAAATAAAGACTTAAACTTTAAGATGGTTGATTTTCACTCTTCTAGGCCAGGACATGATTTAAGATATTCTCTATCTGGAGAAAAAATGAAAAATCTTGGTTGGACCCCATCGATTAAATTAACAGAAAGAATTAATCAAGTTGTTGGCTGGTACTTAAGAAATCAAGAATGGTTATAAAAATAATTAAGAATAGGGATCTCTATGCTGCATTATTGATTGTAATTTTTTCTTTTTTCAATTTCAATTATAATTTATTTTATGTAGTTTCTAATGAGAGGTTTGATTACTTTCAAGTTGAATCGGAGCAGTTTGTTCTTGATGGATATTTAAATTATAAATTAAATCAAGCAGACCTTAAACTAGGACAATTCTCCAGACCTTCAATTGATATGTTCAATGAAGGTGAAAAATATAAACCAAGACAGTGGTATTTTAATAATTTTGTTGAAGGAGAATTCTGGGAGTATAAGTCACATTTTGGATTACAATTATTGATTTTCGATTTTTTTAATGGAGACTTAAGATTAGTTCAAACTCTTGCTTCACTTCTTCTCAGTCTAGTTTTAGGGTCGATCTTTTATATTTTATCAAAAATAATTTCATTTCAGTTTTCTCTAGTTTTAATCTTATCAATAGTTTTTAATCCATGGATTACACCAATTGCAAGAAATAGTTATTTTCTTTTATTTATATACTTCATTCCATTTTTAGTGTCTTTATTTTTTGTCAAAAAAATTAATTTAAAAAAGAGTCAACTTATTAAAATGTTAATTGTTTTATATTTTATTTTTCTAATAAAATCTTTAATTGGCTATGATTACCTTTCAACTATTGTACTTATTTCAATGATACCTATAGTTTTCTTTGCAATGAAAAATAGAAGACCCTTAATAGAACTTGTGAGAAATTTATTATTAATTCTAATTGTTTCTTTTTTTAGTTTTTTAACGGCAATATTAATTCATTCTAATAGTTTAAAAAGTGAGAAAAACCCTCTTGAATGGATATATTATGTTGGGGCAAAGAGACTTTCATCATCTGATCCTCAAACAACAGCATATGAGACATGCTATCAACTTTTATCAGATGAGGATGGTTCATTTGATATAGACAACCCAGGCAACAAGCAATGTATTGAATCACTTATTGAATCACTATCAGTTAGTAGAATTGAGGTATTAGGTAAATATTTTATTGCAAGACATACTATACCATTTTTTGGATCTTTTGATATAAAATTAACAGAAAACCAAGAGTCTGAGTTAAAAGATATTTATTATGATTCGAACTTATCTTTTTTTACAAAAGCTTATTACACATTGAAATATTATCTTAATAATTACAGAGAATTTAATATTTTCCAAGTTATTTCTGTAATTATTAATTTTATTTTTTCACCTATAATTTTTATTCTCCTTTTCATATTATATGGAATAAAGACCTTAAAAACTGAAAAAAGAAATCAGTTTTTCAACTTTTTTATGATTTTACCTCCTGTAAGTTGGTTTATACTAGCCAAAGGACACTCTTATGTCACTGCATATCAACTCACTTTTTTTATATGGTTTATTTTTACTATTCCATATATGATTGCATACCTCACATATAGAAAAAGCATATTTGATAATTAAAAGTTCCCCTTTTTAAATACCCAAAACTTTTGTCCTGAAAAATTAATAATTACTGATACAATTGTTGCTGAAATAAATGGCAAATACATCATGTCATATCTTAAAAAATAATCATGAGTAGTTGAGTTAAAATATAAAGAGATAACATAAAGAATTATAAATTTTAATGGTTCACCTAATGCTTTATTTTTTGATTTAAAAGTAATTTTTTTATTCATTATAAAACTATTAATTGCTCCGCATATAAATGAAACGATCTTTGAAGTCGATATGGATATTCCAAAAATAACCTGAGAAATATTGTAAACAATAAAATCAATAAATGTTGAAATAACACCTACAGTGGAATATTTTATAAATTGATCTACTGTTTTTTTAATAATATTTACTATTAACTAATAAAACAACTAATTTATTGAATTTAATAATTCAATGTTAATATTATTAGTATTTTAGATAGATTAAAAAGATGAAAATTTTAATTACTGGTGGAGCTGGATTTATTGGAACAAACTTATGCAGAAAGCTCGTTAATAAGTTTGATGTATATTCATTAGACAATTATTCAATTGGTTCTAAAGAAAATCATATAAGTGGCATTAATTACATAGAATCTGATGTAAACAACATCGGAGATGTACTTGAAAATGACTTCGACGTATGCTTCCATTTGGCTGGACTTTCAAGAATTTACCCTTCTTTTGATGATCCTTCTGAAACATTCAAATCAAATACACTTGGGGTTGTTTCAGTAATAGAATGGTGTAGAAGAAACAATACAAAAATCATTTATTCTGGTTCATCTTCTAGACATTATGATCACTATCAATCTCCTTACGCAACATATAAATTCCTTGGTGAAGAAGTATGTAAAATGTATAAAAGAGTTTATAATTTAAATATTCAAATTACACGATTTTACAATGTTTATGGTCCTTATGAGATTACTAAGGGTAAATGGGCTGCAGTTATAGGAATATGGAGAAATCAAATAAATGAAGGCATCCCATTAACTATTGTTGGAAATGGAGAGCAAAGAAGAGACTTTACACATGTTGATGATATAACTAAAGCACTTGAGTCATTAATAACTTCAAATGAAAATAATGAGGATGCATGGGAATTAGGAACAGGGGTAAACTATTCTATAAATGAGGTTGCCTCAATGTTTGTAGAAAGATTTAACACAAAATTAAAATATGTAGATGATCAACCAGGTAACTACAGGGAAACATTAAGGAAGGATAATCTTTCAATGGATAAATTAGATTTTAATCCATCAGATAAACTTTACAGATACATAATGTCTTTATAATAAACAATATGCTATCAATCCTAATTCCAGTTTATAATGAGGAAAGAACAATAGTTGATGTTCTTAATAAAGTGCAGGGTGTTAGTCTAATTAATGATTTAAAAAAAGAAATTGTTATAGTAAACGACTGCTCAACTGACTCCTCAGAATCTATCATAATGAACTTTATTTCAAATACTAAGGAAAATAATATAAAATATTTTTCTTTTGATAAAAATATGGGTAAAGGCGCTGCTTTAAGAAAAGCTATAACTCTAGCAAATGGAGATTTTATAATAATTCAGGATGCAGACTTGGAATATGATCCAAATGAATATAACATCCTTTTAAAACCAATTTTAGATAATTTTGCAGATGTAGTTTATGGGAGTAGATTTATGGGGGGTAATCCCC
>MDTD01177926.1_pt1 | contig 31878 bp, 30 predicted proteins | sample 811221 | NCBI WGS metagenome assembly MDTD01 (sample SAMN05326646, study PRJNA326480) | marine metagenome | isolation source: seawater | place: Pacific Ocean: South West | collected 2011
AATTTTGGGGATAGAAGAAATAAGAAGTGACATGTTGTCCTTAAATGAGAAAATAATTGATATGATGCTAAAATATAAATTGAAACCAGAGACATACATTCCTCATTTGGAAGGTAAAGGCAGTGGAATGAATTATGTTTTTTCAAATAAGATTGATGAGATCATAAAATCAAACAAGATTCCAGTTATTTATGGTGATGTGGTAGACATAGATGGAGATAAGGAATTCGGAATTTTATCAGGTGATGATATATGCGAAATCCTTTGTAAAAGACTAAAAATATCACATGTGATTTTTGCTATAGATGGTGCTGATGGAATTATCGATAATCCAAACTCAAAAAGTGGTGGCAAATTAATTAAGCAGTTTTCTTCACACCATCCCGTTGTGGTGAACAAGCTAGAATTTGATGTTACAGGGGGGATGAATTTGAAAATTAAGAGAGGTGTTAATTGTTTTAGACAGGGATCAAGAGTATCTATCATAAATGGGAACAATACTGAAATGATATTAAAGGCTGTGATGGGGGTTGAATACTTAGGTACAGAATTTATTTAGTTTTGTAAATTTATATGCTTTATTGTACTAGCATGTCTGGACCAGATGAGCGAAAATGGAGTGTTGAGTACTTATGATTCACATCAAGCTAAAATGATGGAAGAATTATGTATTCAAGTAAATGAAGATGATTCTATAATTGGCTCAATTTCTAAATATATTGCCCACAGAGGTATTGGAATTTTACACAGAGCATTTAGTGTTCTAATTTTTAACTCCGAGAATAAACTATTGATACAACAGAGATCAATGGATAAGATTACATTCCCTGGTTTTTGGGCAAATAGTTGTTGTAGTCATCCTTTATTCGACAAGGGTGAGACATTTTCTGGTGTTGTTGACGGAGTCGCTAGAGCAGCAATAAGAAAAATCCCACAAGAATTAGGTATTAATACTGATGAATTTAAACATAATGATTTCAATTTAATTGGTAGGTTTCAGTATAAAGCTACTGACGATACGGAGTGGATTGAACATGAGATAGATTATGTGATTGGAATTCACAATGATTCAGAACCAAACATAAATATTAATGAGGTAATGGAATATAAATGGGTATCAAGAAATGAATTATTTGAGTTCGTTACCAACAATGACAACAAAATTGCACCTTGGTTTTCGACTATTATAGATATATACCTGAAAGATTGGTGGCCTGAAAATTCTACCGATTACCCAGACTACAACTCTATAATCATTAAGGCGGGAGTGATTACTTGAGTTTACCTAAAGAAGTTACAACTGCTTTATCTAAGCATTCAGAAAAAATAGAATTTAAGATTATTGATGCTCTTTCTAAGAGTAAACAAGATAAATTAAAATCAGCGATGTTATATTTGCTAAAAAGTGGGGGTAAAAGACTTAGGGCATCTTTACCTTTTTTAGTTGGAGAGTTATTCAGTAATGCTGGAGAATCTCATTATGATTTGGGGGCAGCTATTGAAATCATTCATAATTTCACATTAATACATGATGATATTATGGATGATGATGCCATAAGAAGAGGTAGACCATCCGTACATATGGAATATGATATTCCTACAGCAATTAATGCTGGAGACGCAATGTTAGCTGTTGCTTTTGAAGTAATATCCTCATCTAAGGAAATAGAAGTTTCAAATATTCCAAAATTAGTAAATATTATTGGGAGTATGGTTCGCAGAGTTTCAGAAGGCCAACAATTGGATATTGATAATGAAAATAGAAGAGGTATTTTGATTGATGATTATTTGGAAATGATTGAAGGGAAAACAGCTGTAATGTTCGAAACTTGTGCTAAATGTGGAGCAATTTTATCTGGAGCTACAGACGAAGAAATAAATTTAATAGGCGAATGGGGGTTAAACTTAGGGTTGTGCTTTCAAATTGTAGATGATCTAATTGATCTCATTTCAGACACCGAACTTTCTGGTAAACCGCTTGGAAGTGATTTAGTTCAAGGAAAAATGACTTGTATGGTCATTCACGCAATGAGCAACAAGGAAAATGATTTAAAATATGTAAATTCAATACTTGGAAGAGGTACGTCAGTTAAAGAAGAAGAAATAATTTCTGCGATTAATGAATTAGAGAATACTGGAAGTATTCAATATTGTATTGATCTAGCTACAGAATATTACAATAAATCTAAGAAATCACTAGATTATTTCTGTGATAATCCAGGATATGATGTACTGTCTGAACTAACTGAATATCATATTAGTAGAATTACTTAATCGGTGTAATATGATTCAGTTGGTTTCTCTGCCTTCAAACCTTTTCTTTCTCTGATACTTCCAATTACCTTTTCAATAAGTTGTGGCGGAACCATGTCAAAACCTCTATTTTCAGAATTCCAAATAGCTCGACCTTGACTCGCTGCTCTAATATCATTGGAAAAACCGAAAGTTTCAGCGACAGGTAGTGTACCTATTACAGTAGTCGTCTCACCTTCTGACGGCATGTCTTCAATAATGCCTCTTCTTTGTGTTAATTCACTAGTCACCCCTCCTAGCCAATCATTAGGAACGCTAACATGTGTTTTTTGCATTGGTTCCATCATCACCGCCTTAGCTCTTAACATGGCTCCTCTTATGGAGTTTCTAACTGCAGGAATAGTTTGTGCGGGACCTCTGTGGATGGCATCTTCATGAAGTTTTGCATCTACGAGTCTTACCATCATACCCATTACAGGTTCTTCAGCTAATGGACCTTTTTTGCATACTTCGTTGAATGCCTCAATAATTAATTCTCGAGTTTCATGAAGATTTTGAATACCTTTAGTTGCATTAATTAAAACATTTGTACCTTTGATAGAATAAATATTTCTCATCATGTCTTTATCTAAACCATATTCTGCGAATTTATTACCTACTTCTTTTCTATCTCCTTGTCTAACTGTGCCGTCACCAAATTCTCCATTCCTTAATGCTTTGATTACTTCCTCTGGCAATGGTTCTACTTCCACATAAAACCTGTTATGCCTATTTGGGGATTTTCCTTCGAAAGCTCTACCATGATTATTACCTTCTACAGATTCTCTATAGACAACAATCGGTGGAGACACCTTAACCTGAATCCCCTGTTCTTCTTCGATTCTATAAGTTGTTATTTCTAAATGAAGTTCTCCCATTCCAGCCAATAGTGCTTCACCTGTTTCTTGATTAGTGGAAACTTCTAATGAAGCATCAGATTTAGCTAATGATCTAAGTGCATCAATAAATTTAGGTAGGTCTTTCATGTTTTTGGGTTCAACAGCTACTGTGACAACTGGTTCTGAATAATGTCTAATTGCCTCAAAAGGTGTTGTTTCTGGGTCTCTTACCACAGTAACTCCTGCAGCGGCAGATCTAATTCCAGTTACTGCAGCAATATTTCCTGCGACTACTGAGGGAACAGGTATCCTGTCACCTCCTACCATCATAGATACTTGTTGAACTCTTTCAGCTTTAGCAGCACCAATTGCCCATACTGACTCACCATGATTTATTGATCCTGAGTATAATCTTCCGACCGCGACCTCTCCCGCATGTGGATCCATCCAAATTTTGGTAATCATCATTGCAAGGTCACCTTCAGGATTACATGAGATCATAGACTTTCCAATTTCGCTTTCTAAATCCCCAGTCCAAATATTAGGTATCCTGTAAGGTTGTGCTTGCTTAGGGCTGGGTAATTCAGAAACCGCCATATCTAATAGAACTTCATGAACTGGCGCTTTTTTGGCTAATTCTTTTTGCTGTTCATTATTGCAATATTCAAAAATATCCTTGAAATTAATTCCTGATTTTTTCATGTATGGTACGGTGATACCCCAATTGTGATATGCAGAACCAAAAGCTACGGTTCCGTCTCCGACATTGACCTGCCAATCTTTTTTATGTTCCTCTGGTGCAAATTGCCTAATTAGTTTATTGACTCTCGTAATTTGTTCCTGAAATCTACTCATCATGTCTTCAGGAGTAACTTGTAATTCGTTGATCAAACGGTCAACTTTGTTAATAAATAAAACAGGCTTAACCTTTTCTTTCAGTGCTTGCCTAACGACTGTTTCTGTTTGTGGCATGGCCCCTTCAACAGCACACGTAAGTATAAAGCAACCATCTACCGCTCTCATGGCTCTAGTGACATCACCACCAAAATCTACATGCCCAGGAGTATCAATCAAATTAATTAAGTAATCATCTCCTTCTACTGCATGAACCATGGATGCACTTGCAGCATTAATCGTAATTCCTCTTGCGCTCTCTTGCTCGTCAAAATCTAAAACTCTACTTTTTCCAGCTAACTCTTCACTCATCATACCGGCTCCAGCAATCAGATTGTCGGAGAGCGTAGTTTTTCCATGATCGATATGCGCAGCAATACATAGATTACGTATTTGATCAAGTTCGTGCATTACTTCAGTTGCTCTTTTAATATTGTCTTCTTTTCTACCCATTTGCAACACCAATATGTCTAATACTAATGCGACTTAATTGGAGTTCATAAATCCGACGTATGAATTGACTAATAATCAAGCCTATCTAGCAGATGCAGCAATACGTTCGATTTCTTCTTTTTTTGATATTGCAAATGACGTAGAATCTCCGTTACTCGCTTTAATTAATTCATTCACAATGCAATCTTTCAAGCTTCTTTTTGATTTAGATGTTCCTTGTGTGGCACCTTTAGCAAGATTTCTGATTGCAGTATCTAGTCTCCTGCTGGGCGATGAATCAACAGCTTTAGGCTGCGAAACAGCACCAAATCGTATTCTTGTTATTTCTTCCCGTTGAGCGGAATTTATTATCGCATCAACAAAAATTTGCAATGGATTCATTTTTGTTTTCTTATTGATGTCATCTAAGGCAGCCATAAATGCTTTAGCAGCACTTTGTTTTTTTCCAGTATACTTACCAGTTCTCATTAGATTGTTAATGTATCTTTCAGAAAGAGATAGTTTGGATTTGCCAAACCAAGTGTTAGCATGCTTGCCTCCAGTATGGGGTGTTCCCACTTGCTTTAGATTGATATATTTGGAGAGCCCGGGGTCTGCACAAGTTATTTCTGTAGTATCCCATTTTCCAAAAACTAGAGTTCCTAACCCTGCGATTGGTGATTCATTTTTTACTTCTTCAACCTCTTGGTTATTCTCATCTGTAGTTTCATCCACCATTGTAATTCCTCATCTAACTGGTTTTTCTTTACGTCCTCTAACCATTTCATCCAAACTTACTCCATTGACTTGAATCACTTTGTAACGAACACCAGGAATATCACCGTAAGATCTGCCCATTCTTCCTCCAATACCTTCTACCATGACCTCGTCATGTTCATCGATGAAACTTATTGCTCCATCCCCTGGAGCGAATGCAGTTAATTTGTTACCGCTTTTGATTAACGAAATTTTGACAGCCTTTCTAATCCCTGAATTAGGTTGCTTAGCTTCAATTCCAACTTTCTCAATAACTATACCTTTGGCTTGAGTAGCCCCTCCTAACGGATCGTGTTTTTTTCTAGTGCCAGAAACTCGCTTCTTATAGTATCTGTCACTCCATCTAAACTTCTGCCGATCTGTCTTCATTTTACGTCCTGCATAAAGTCCTCGACCCATATATTCACCTTGAAGCAAGTGGCCCACAAACCCTTCCTTTATATCCGTAGCGGCAAGTATATCATCTAAATCATGTAGATTTGACCACGAATGTGTACGAACCTTCAAAGGTTGAACTGCATAGAGTCGTTCAATGGCTTTCAGAGACCACCTAAATAACGTTAAAATTGATACGAGAAAATTGGAGAATTTTAATAATCTGCCATCTATTTCAAAATACCACTCAGAAAAACCAGTTATATTAAGCGGATTTGAGTCGAATTTAAACTGCAAAATTGCACTAGATGTATGCCAGATTTCTGTTATTGCTGATACATTGAATACCACCGAAAACGATTTAATTGATTTAATTGGAGAAGGAATTTCAGAACCCGTTGAACCTGTTGTGGTGAATAGGGAACTTTCAACCACCCTCGAGAATACTATAGAAGATGTGAAATTATCAGAACTTCCTGTACCACAGTACTTCCCCGTTGATGCAGGGAAATATCTAACGTCGGCAATGGTTTTTGTTATGGATGAAGGCGTATCTAATGCATCATTTCACAGGATGCTTATCTTAAATGATAACGAAATGGCAATAAGAATTGTTCCAAGACATTTGCATAAAATAATGACCAAAAATCGCTCTCTAGGCAAACCTACAAAAGTTGGAATAGTAATAGGTGCAGATCCTTTTGTTCTGCTTAGTGCCGCAATCTCATTTGATTTTGATTCAGAGGAATTGCATGTAGCATCTTCACTACACGAAAAAGGATATGGAAAAAGATTAGAAGTTGTTGAGCTAGAAAACGGTGTATTGGTGCCTGCACACGCAGAATTTATATTTTTAGCTGAAATTACAGAGAAAGATACCGTGGAGGGCCCATTTGTAGACATCACTGGTACCAAAGACAAAATTAGAACACAGCCTGTAGTAAATGTTAAGAAAATATATCATAGAAATAATCCTTATTTTCACGCATTAATACCAGCAGGAATTGAACATCAAACATTAATGGGTTTACCTAGGACACCTACTATAAAGAGAGAGGTTAACAAAGTAACTGAATGTATTGGTGTTAGACTAATGAAGGCTGGTTCTGGATGGCTTTCTGCAACAATTTCAATTAATCCAAAGGGACCTAGGGATGCTGTAAAGGCTATTGATGCAGCATTTATTGGACATCCATCATTGAAAAAGGTAGTAATTGTTAACTCTGATATAAATATTGACGATGGAGATGAAGTGGAGTGGGCTGTGCTAACGAGATCACAACCAGACAGAGACTATTTTATTTTTAGAAATAAAAAAGGAAGTAGTCTAGACCCAACTCGATACCCAGATGGTACAACTAGTAAAATTGGTATTGACGCTACCATACCATATGGAGATGATGAATCTGAATATAAAAGTCACAGGTAGGTAATATATTGAAAAATGGCAATTTAGGTTTTAATTATCCAAAAAAATCCCAAGGTGATAGATGTAGAGCACAGGCATTAAAATTTTACAATTTATTCTGCAATAATCAAACAAATTCTGATGACTATTTTGAGTGGGCAGAACAGAGTGCTAGAAAATCGATAATGTATGACTACACGAATTATATGAATTGGGAATTTTTACTTAAACTGAAGGTAGAATCAGGAGATTCAAAAGGAGTATACATCGTTCTAGAAGATTTACTATCGGTCTTGGGGAAAGAACCATTCTTAATCAAACAGTTAAAAAATATTAATTTGTTAGCCACATCTCAAGAATTGTTTTACTCTATTTTGAAGCGGGAGCCGTTGGATGCTAATATCTGGTGGGATAAAATAGAGAAGGGTGAATTTAAACTCTCTGAATTTGAACTCAGGTGCCAAGAGATGGATTTTCGAGATAGAAGATCTAACATAATTTTTGGAAGGAGGTTAGAAAGATTAAGAATAAACGGTCATGACGAAATTTTTTTCAAATTAATGCCTTATTTACTTGCACACAGACCAGATAATCATGAATTATGGATAGAACTCGGAAAACATCACGAGTCATTCAATCATATTAAAGAAGCACTAATGTGTTACGAACAGGTGTTAACTTTCAAACCAAATGATAAGAATAAAGAACGACTTGGGCTGATTTTAAAGAAAAAATTTGATAAAATTACAAGCTACACTCCTAGTAAAAAAGAAAAGATTTCATTCCATAATAAGTTAGAAAAATTATCAAAAAATAAAGATATTAATTCAAAAATAATACCGATGAACTCAACTCCTAAGGATAATCTGGATCCTTTAGAGGTAAAACTAGTTGAATTAATAAAAAATAAGGAATTTCAGGAAGCTTTTTTCATCTCAAGAAGGTTGATTTCTGAGGGAGAAACATGGGCTGAAAAATATTTCTTGGTTTGTAAGGATGGTTTATTAAATGGTTGAATATGCACTAGCATTGATAATTAGAGAATTTAATTCCAAAAGTTTTTCCAATTATTGGGAATGGGTTTTAGTAAAGCATGTAAATAGGGGTTGGGAGCTTCCTGGTGGAAAATTAGCAAAAGGAGAAAGTCCCAGACAGTGCATAATAAGAGAAGTACGCGAGGAAACTGGAATAAGAGCAGAAATACTGTCTGGACCAATTTCAATAGATAATGGAGTTGTTTTTTTAATGAAGCCTTCCGACAGTAATTCTAGTTTCAGCTCAAAATCGGATCCGATGATTTCTGAAGTGAAATGGCATAACACACCCCCAGAAAATCTAGCATGGGGGGCTCATGAATTAGAAACGATATTAGATTCGTTCCAATTAAAATAAGCCAGATGTATTCTTAATGATTGAATCAACGAATGATTTAATTGATTCATCAACTTCTTTGTATATTGTTTCATTTTTTTTCAAATTATTTGCAATAATCATTAAATCTTTAGGGTGAATTTTCGGTTCGGGTATTTCATCTCCCAGTTCTCGCGGTTTAGCGTTCAATATTTGAAAATCAATTAAATCGGCATTAATATCTACATATTTTGATGCGATAGATAAGAATTGAAAACCTGAATGCCAAGCTAACTCTGTGTTATTTGATTTGGTGAAAATCTTATGTGCATTGTACAAATGTCTGCATGCATCACTAATGTGACCAATTTGTGTTAGAATTCTTGCTGCTCCAACTCTAGAAAAAGCAACTACCTCTAAAGGAAAATTTCCATTTAGTGGGATTTCGCCGTATAAATGCAGAGCCATCAATTTTTCATCAATTTTCTCATGATATGCTGCTTTATTGATAATTGCCAAACCGTGTAACCTTGAAAATTCACAAACGGATGAAAGTCTTCGCAAAGCCCATTCAAAATCACTTTCAGGGTTCTCTTCAGAACCTGACTGTATTTTGAGTAAGCCGAGTTCCATTCTTAATCTACCTTCTAATACCAAATCTCTGTTCTCTTTATCTCTAACCAACTCTAATCCTTGCTCAATATTGAAGAACATTTTCTCATAGTCGCCTTTATTTCTAAGTGTGATTAATTCCAAAATTAGTTTTTCTGAGTCAGTTAATTTTGAAAAAACTACATCATATAGGTCTATTATATTTAAAGAAATAGAACATTCGGCCACTTCTAAATATGGATTGCTAGATTCTACTTTTTCAATCAAGTCGTCTAGTTTATCAATTTGAATGGGTTTTTCAATCCATAAATTTACTAATTCCATCGCTTGAATTTCTATCACCTAGCTTTCGGACTTTTCTATTTTTAACACGACTTCATCATATTTATTTTTCAATTCATTGTCTTGTTTTTCGAGTAATTTCAAATGTTCTTTTAATGTGTCGATACTAGAAGATAACTGTGTATTCATTGATTCTAAATCATCTATCTCAAATAATAAAGCGCCAATTTGACGATATACTTTTTTATCCTCATCCTGACCTTTCAGTGCGTCTAAAGTAACCTCAAACTCACGTATCTGTGAACTTGTTGACATTAATTGTTGTCTAGTTGATTGTATATCTCTAAGTATATTTTGCAAAATCTCGCTGTTATTCATAATTAAAACTCCATTTTATCTATTACACTATGTGAAACCTCAATACTCCTCATTACCGTGTTCCACCTTGATCGCAAATCTTTCAATGATTCTGAATTTAATTTTACAGATTTACTCTCGATAATAACTTCTTCACCAGTCAGTGCTGCGATTATTGTTTCAGAAAATTTCTTAGGTAATGATATTGTGATTGAAGATTTATTCTTCTTCATCACTATCATCACCTGCTTCTTCAGCACGCATAGCCTCGAAATCAATAGCTGCTTGAGCTGCTAGGGCTAATAAATCTGTATCGCTAGCTCCTTCCATGTTTCTTCTAGTAATCCTTTGATTAGCAGTAGTTGCTCTAGTGTAAGGTTCCCATGCACCACCTGTAAAGGTATGATTACACTTATCACAATGCCATATTCCCACAGATTTTCTCTTTACTTTTTTGTATTGACATACTGGGCATGTGTATAATTGTGATTTTTTCTTCATAGCGCCAGCTGAATTTCTTCTGACGCTAACACCATATCTAGCACCAAACTTAGCCGTAGCGCCTGCTTTTTGAGTTCTTTTTGCCATATTAATTCACCTTTTCTTCTATTAGATTTCTTAATTCTGCTGCTTGAGTACTTGCGTTGTCAAATATCTCGGCAAATTCAGCCGTGCTGAAAGTTCCTTTTAATCCCTTTTGAAGAGAATGTACATGTCCATCATCTCCCAAGGTAATGTGAATTCTTTCATCTCCCCCTAATTCTTCTTGCTCATTAGGGTCATAAACGAATCGCCCACCAACTTTCTTATAAGAACACATTATAGGTGTTTTACTTACTGGTAGTGGGTGATCTTCGCCCACATCATGTTTCTCTGCAGGAACGGTTGCAGTTCTCAATGCAGCAATACCAGCTAAAGCACAGGCATCAAAAATATTTCCATCATCAGACATTACGTGAATATCTAAATTTACATTCCAAACGCTTTCCCCTGGTACGACACATAAAGAAGACAATTCAATACACCCTGATTCTCTAATTCCCCTATCTACGACCCTTCCCAATTCAATGCTTTCAGGACTTGGGGGTCCTGGTTCATATCTTAAGTGCGCCACAGGTCTTAATTCTGCAGAAGTCATCAAAGAGCCATCAGCTGGGCGATCTGAATAAGGCTCCCGCAAAGAAAATTTCACTCCCGCATAGACAACGGTACCACCCCACGACACCTTAGACGAACCCTCTGCATTGGTTAGAATATTTGTTTCTAAATTAATTTCTCTCCTCTCAAATCTATTTCTGCCATCAATTCTAGAGTCATTTTCTGCTAATTTCTTCAGTTGATCTCTCAATAGTCTAGGTACTATTTCTACCATTATTCTAAACCTCCTGTATATTTGGATTTTAAAGCTTCTACCTGTAATTTATGTATCTCTTTAGCAGCTTTCATATTATACTCCATCGCAAGATTAAATTCTTCTGGAGATAAATCACCATCCATTTGTAGAAACGCTAATTCTTCGGTATTTGGCATTATTCCGACTGGCAAATCTGCCTGTCCATAATTGTCTTCTGCTTTATCTAAATCTAGAACTACAACATCATTAATTTTACCAGCAGCAACACTAACTAAAAGATCTTTCATTGGAATTCCCGCGTCAGCTAAAGCTACAGCTGCGGCCGTAATACCACAGCATCTAGTCCCTGCTTCAGCACACAATATCTCTATTTCAACTCTAATTTTAGATCTAGGAAACATCTCTACCATTACGATACTTTCCAATGCTTCGGCAGTTACTTTACTTATTTCTCTACTTCTCCTATTAAAACCAGGCCTAATTCTATCTGAAGTTGAGAATGGTGCCATATTATATCTAACATCCAAAACAGCTCTATCTGGTCTCTGAATTTTCCTTGGGTGTGCTTCCATTGGGCCGTAAACAGCGACTTCTGCAATATTAAGCCCCCATGTCATTCTGCATGAACCTCTAGCTGCTGGCAGTACCCCCACCTCGATTTTAATTGGTCTCAATTCATCAGCTAGACGTCCATCTAGTCGTTCTCCATTTTCTTTGATGAGTTCAACGTCTCCATAACCACCCATTATATCTCCTCCATTCTATTTTGTAATAATTTATCGGTCTTTGAATGATTAAAATTGGAGTTACTATTAAGGCTCTGACAAAATTCCCTGACCTGTAAAATTCCTTCATCTTCCCCTTCAATCCAAATTCTTCCATTATCTGCAACAGTAATCCTGCAACCGCTGAATTCTTTTATTTTTTGTAAATTGGTACCTTTTGTCCCAATGAATTGCCTGATTGAATTAGAGCCGATATATTCAACGACACCAGTAGAAATCTTTCGTAAACCAATACCTTTCATAGTGCAAACAACTCCGTGTTGACTGTCAATTTCCTGAACTCTTAACAAGGCATAATCACCTACAACCATATGCTCTTCTAAATCTCCAAACTGAACATTCCATGGAGACAAACTCATCGGCAATAAAGCTTCAAATGGGCCTCCAATATCTAGCATCCAGATATTAGACTTCATTGATGTTACATTACCGATAACTAAATCTCCTGATCTAGGCATATATGCTGAATTAAAAGCCTGAACATAAATAGTTCCATTATTTTCCATTAGTTGTCCAACCTGAGTAGCAACTAAATCTCTTTCTATTTTTACAATTCCACTCCCAGCGGAATGTCCTTTTTCATTTTCAATTTTGTCACCTGGTATGACAAGGCGCTCCCTAGCACCAAAATATACTTCATTCATCTTTCTCCTCGAACACACCCAGAGCATGTTTGCGTTTAAGTAAAGCGGAACTAAAGTTCTCTATATTCTGCTTCAGAATCCTTACTCATAACCTTGGAAATTATTTCTCCCTTTAATCCTGCTGGGATATCAATTATGCATGCCCAATCACCGTTTTCAAGCCAATCATCTTTTTCTTTATATTTACTTAATATCTTAAATACAGAACCATAATTTTTACCAGAAATTCGGAATGCCAATCTAGAGTTTTCAAATGATAAAGGTATCAGAGGTTTCAAGAGCTTGATTACTTCTTTAATCTGAATGTCTATATTCTTAAAAGGGTCTATAGAAAATCTAGTCTGATCTAAGGCTATTTCTATTCTTGTTAGAGGATGAGGAGTTTTAGTTTTTGGATCAATTGCGTTAGATTGAATATGCTGAATTATCTGCCTTTTTTTAGATTCTGTCATCTTTTTCCTTTGAGAAGATGTCAATTGAATCTCTCCATCAGATAATATTTTAAATGCAATTTCATTGAAATTGGAAGTTTGAAAAGCTTTGTCTAAGTCACTGGATGTTGGTCTCTCACCAGCTCTTGAGTCGATGAAAACCTCGTCAATAGCAGCAATCTTATCTAAACTAATATCAGTGTTCCCATCCTTCCAAGATTCTACTAAATTTGGATCGACAAGAATTTCAAATCTCATTCCGTATTTTTCATATCTGGCGATAACTGCATCGTCTAGACTAACCAATTAATCCCCTCATTAACTTTCATTATCGAGTGGTTTTAATTTATCTATATTTTTATTCACGTCCTCTCTGTTCAGAGTCCTGTATCCGTCTGAATCAATAATAGCAATTTCTACTGCTTCTCTATTGAGTTCTGAATCCAAGCTATTCCTTAAAGCTTCCAATCCCATCTTTATGGCAGCGTTCATGGTCATATTCTCTTTCCAGTTCGATTCAAAGAATTCACATACTGAACTTCTTCCTGATCCGATTCCTCCAGCATGATATGATTGGTAAGCACCACTAGGGTCTGTTTCAAAAAGGTGAATTCCGTCGTCATCTACACCTCCAATAAGTAATGCTGTACCAAATGGCCTAGAGCCACCATATTGAGTGAATGATTGTTTGAAGTCACAAATTTTTTTGGCAAGTGTGGTGACTGGCACAGAATCAGCATATGTAATCCTGTTAACTTGACACTCAACTCTCGCTCTTTGTACTAGTTGTCTCGCATCGGCCACTAATCCACTAGTTGCGAATCCAATGTGTTCATCAATTTTGAATACTTTTTCTATAGAATCGGGTATAATTAGCCTGCTATTAATCCTTTTGTCTACAATTAATATTACTCCGTTCCTAAATTTCAATCCTGCTGTAGTTGTACCTCTTTTAACTGATTCACGAGCATATTCAACCTGAAATAACCTTCCATCAGGACTGAATGTTGTGATTCCGTGGTCGTATCCTCTTCCGCTTGGTTGCATCTTCACACCGACTATCCCTGATTAAAGAGTCTTATCAACCTATCTTGTTGAATGGCAACTTACCGAGACATTCATGAAAAAATACACTCTGAGGTGCAACGTGCGGGTAGCAGTATTGTCCTCTGGGGGAAAAGATTCCTCATATGCGCATTGGTGGTCAATTATGCAAGGTTGGGATGTTGTAGCCTTAATAACCTGTAAGATTAAGAATAATGATAGTTTTATGTTTCAGATACCTTGTATAGACATCGTCAAAACACAGGCGAAAGTGACTAATACAGAGTACATCGAATTAATAATTTCCGGAGAAGAGAATTTAGAAATGTATGAATTAGAAGAATTGATTTTGACAAAAATGCAATATGGAGAATCCTTATTCGGAGTAGAAGCTCTGATATCCGGCGCCTTGAGAAGTGATTATCAAAAAACTAGGATTGAACGAATGTGTGAAAATCTTGATTTGAAATCTTTCTCACCTCTATGGCATAATGATTCTGAAAAACATATGCTTGCATTAATTTCTCACGGATTTGAAATAATGATTACTGCCGTATCTTGTGAAGGGTTGGGGGAAAAATGGTTGGGCAGGATTATAGATAAATCAAGTATTGATGAATTAATCCAGATTTCTAAAAAATACAGATTTAATGTAGATGGTGAAGGGGGAGAATTTGAAACTAGTGTTTTAGATGCTCCGCATTTTAATAGTAAAATTAATGTACACATCGAGAAAAAATGGTTAAAATCTAGGGGATTAATAAAATTTAAATCTATATTAATGGAAAATAATAGTTAATCTCAAACACAATGTCATTTTCGGATGTATGATTGTGATGCCGTTTTCACCACTAGATTATAGATATGGATCTGAAGAATTTAAATCCGTCTGGACAGAAGAAGGAAGACATAAAAGACAGTTGGATGTTGAGAGAGCTCTAATATGGGCTCACATGAAACTAGGTAAAGTTTCCAAGGAAGACTACCTAGTAATTGAAGCTATAGCAAAACCCGAAATTGTCACAGCTAAAAGAGTTAAGGAAATAGAAGACGAAACTAAGCATGACATAATGGCTTTAACAAAAGCAATGTCAGAAAAAGCTGGAGATTCAGGGTGGTGTATACATCTAGGGGCTACAAGCAACGACATAGTCGACACTGCGGTAGCTCTGCAAATCAAAGATAGTATTAACTTACTTAGAAAAAGATTGGTTTCACTGATTGAGGTTTGCGCTAATTTATCCCTGAAACATAAGTCTACTGTTATGTTAGGAAGAACTCATGGTCAAGCCGCCGTTCCAATTACATTCGGATTAAAAGTTGCTGTGTGGACTGATGAATTAGTTCGTCAGTTAAACAGGATTGATCAATCTAAAGAAAGAATTTGTGTAGGTAAATTCTTGGGAGCCGTTGGCACTGGAGCAGCACAAGGGGAAAATGCTCGAGAGTTACAGAGACTGGTCTTGACTCATTTAGGTTTGGGTGTACCACTAGTCACTACTCAAGTGGTTGGACGAGACAGATACACCGAATTCATGTCATGGATGTGCAATGTTTCTACCAGTTGCGAAAAAATATTACAGGAAATTAGAAATCTACAAAGGACAGAAATTGGTGAAGTTGGAGAGGGGTTTGATATTAAAAAACAAGTTGGTTCATCAACTATGGCTCACAAAAGGAATCCAATAATGAGTGAAAACGCATGTGGACTAGCCAGAATTGTTCGATCATTTATGATGCCTACATGGGAAAATGCGTTACTATGGCATGAGAGAGATCTAGCGAATTCTTCCAGTGAAAGATTTACACTCTCACACGCATCCACTCTTCTGGATGATGTACTCAGAAAAACTACCATTGTTTTGACTAATTTATGGGTTGATAAAGATAGGATGATAGAAAATATCAATTCACAGAAAGGGCTAGTGATGGCTGAAAAAGTTATGTTGGCATTAGTCGAAAAAGGTGTAACACGTGAAGATTCGCATGAAGTACTTAGAGAAGCATCCATGGAATCTATATCTAAAAATGAAGAGTTAATAGATATATGTGCCAGGAATCCAACTGTTGCAACTAAATTAACCGCAGCTGAATTAGAAGAGGTTTTTGAACCTAAAAACCATCTTGGAGTTAGTATTGAACTGGTAGAAGAATGTGTTACAAAAGCTATGAAAGAAATCTCTAAGCAAATATAGACCACATAAATCCAAGAATTCCTCCTGTTAATGTAGCCATAAGTATCAGTAACACAATCATAGCATGAGGACCATATTGATTCCCATCATCAAGTGCCACTTTCCATATTTTAAAACCGTGTGCGGATATTCCCTCAATCACTCCCCCTTCGACCTCATCATACTCTGGGAGTGGTCGTCTAGGTATTCGTTCTCCTTTCCTTAAAGGCAAACTACCTCCGCTCATGTTCTACCCATAATTAAACAGTGTATAGCGATTATGCTCAAAATTATTTTACACCTCGTTAAATTAACGGTACTTGACAATGGAGCTTATTCATTATTCTGGAGTTCCCGGTTCAGGGATTACTAGTTTGTGCTTAGTGGAATGTAAACATCACTTAAACCAAGGTGACAGGGTTTTCTGGATTTCTGGTAAAAATCTTGATCCCGAAAGATTTTCGCAAATAATGAATGATTTATCTATCTCAAATGCATCCAAATTTCATTTAATGAAATTTAATAAGGAACAAATAAAATTAGACTTCGAAACTATAATATTACAGGTAACGAATATGTGCAATGTTTTGAAATCTACTAGGTTAATTGTAATTGATGATTGGGATTATAGTATGGAGAGGTATGAAAAATCAGGTCGGATTGAATCAATCTCTAGACTGGTCGATTGTTGCAGTAAAAATGATATCAAATTGATTATAACATCGAAGGGATATGATAGTCATGAGGGTGAATTAAACAAATTAATTGCAAGGTCATCTAATGAATTGAGCAAGATTGGCTTCGAAAACAATATTGTATGCAAATCTGCCGAAGGGGGGACTTATTCTATAATTAATCCAAAACACACGATTAATTATAAGATCATACAAAATGGTATTGAATTCATACAATGAATTAATCTAAAGCCTCTTCGAGAATTTTTTCCATTTGTTCTAAATCATCTTCAGTAGGCTCGTCAAATCTTCCATCATCTTCCACAGAACCCCTAATGAAATCTCTACCTGCAACGGCTGGAGCATTTTCTTGAATTATCTTTTCTCTATTTGTTTTGACTCTTAATGCAATCCAAATAGCCATAGCCATCAGTAAAAAAATAAAAATTATGTAAATGTAAATCACTGTTCCACCTAGCCATCCGTATAATAAAGGCAACAAATAATTAACGGAGAGTCATTCTTTCAATAGGTTTAGCTAAGTGCCTTCTTTGCGAAGCATCTGGCTCAACCCAAATATAGGGTATGTCACATGATCCGTTCCATAATCTTGGAGATAATGTATGACATTTTTTGCATTTTAAGGGTTTATTTTTCCCAAGTGAAATATATTTATAACCACAAATACAGGTAGGTCTTTTACAATTTCTGAGTTTAGCCCTCATTAATCTTAATTTTTCTAAGTGTATTGTCTTTGAATTAGCTTCCATACCTTCCCATTGAATTATATCCCCTACTGTCAATTTTTGAGCTAATGTATTTACATTTCCAGATTCACTAAATGCTACCAATTCTTTTTGATTTAAATGATTCCCATTATCTAAAACGTTCAGTATGACATGCCCACCCTTGATTATTTTTGGGTTTGACATAAGGGTGCTTGTAAAGGTCTTTTCTATATGATCACCCGTAGCTTGATTAGTCCTCCAAATACGAAACTCACTAGATTTTTCATTTTTCCCTATAGATTGTAAGTACAAGTGGGCTAATTGTGCATCATTTTCAGATTCTGCTCTAATTCCGTATAGTACGGGACAAGGGGTATTAGGTGAAATTATAGATTTTTCAGAATTTGGATCTCTGTTTAAAAATGTTCCAGGATATTTTTCTGAAATCTCTCTAATTGATTCTTTTGAAATTATTCTCTGTGTTCTATAGTTCTCTTTAAATCTGTATGCAGTCAACTCCCATGTATAATCCAAATCTCCGATCCACGATATTGCAGCTAATGCGCCTACCAGTCCAGATATTTTTTTTCCTATCTGCCAGTATTTTGATCCATCTAAACCTGAGATTTGTTTAAGAACTTTATTCGCTGAAATCTCTTTTCTTACAGCCATCCAATAGAATTCAGGGACCTGCTCTCTAAGATACAAAAGACACGGTTCTGGACTATGTTGTCGTCTTCCAGAATGATCACTTTGAATAACGTCTAATTTTGAAATTCTGATTATTAGTTCTGAAAACCATTGTTGAAGTATTTCAAACAAAATACTTTCATTTTTCTTTTCAATATCAATTTTCACAGCTAAAGCAGCATTGCCTCTTGTTCTTTTTGAAGCAAAAGGCCATAATCTAACCAATCTAGGGTCTTTAAGTCTCCATAAACTGCCATCCATACTCAAATCACTCAGTATACAAACCAAACGATGAAACTCAAATGTAGTACATCCTCCAGATAGGGTGTCGGTATCGTCCAAACCTATCCAGGCCATGTTTATTCCAGAACATCACCTTTATCGTTATTATCTAATAAACGATCTATTACATCAGGTAATCCAATATTGGGATCTACTAGGAAAGTCCTGACTCCATGTAATTTACCTGCCTCATAATCTACGATTCTGTCTCCAACCATGGAACTCAATGGGTTTTCATCAAATAATTCACATTCTGATAGGTCATCAATGATTAATTTAGAATCTTTATAATTTCTCTCAGCCATGTTAATTATGTAATTTCCCGCCATTAGCATTCCAGGATTGGGTTTACGAGATATAGAATTTTCATCTGGTTTATAGGGTGAATAAAGAATTAGATCTAATATAGCGTCCTCACTTTCATTCTGAAGTTCATTAATTAATTTTTCATGGATGTCCTCGAGCACTTTGTGGCTCCATAAACCCCTATTAATTGGTGACTGATTAGTGACTAAACATAGTCTAAATCCATTATTTCTTAGTATTGATAATGATTCAGCGACATTAGGCAAAATTTCTAGTTCATTTACTGAGTTAACATAATTTTCGCTACCCCTATTCAACACACCATCTCTGTCTAAATAAATTATAGCACCATTCCATTTCTTTGGCAATGGTTCAAGAACTAGTCTGTCCCAAATTTTTGATTTATGTCTGTAAGGAAGAAGTCGAGAGTTCATTTAATCAACAACTTGATTTAATATTTCTTTTAGATTTAATTGATTCTTTAATGACGTGATTAATAATCAACTGTAAATCTTCGATTCTTTCCATTGACTTAGTTCTAAATACTATTGGGAAATTAACAATTTTGGCTAATTTCCCTCCTCCTCCATTCATATAATCCCCTGTAAAACATACAGTTTTACAGTTAATTTTGTTTGCATAATTAACACCAAGTATTACATTTTCTGAATTGCCTGATCCACTGTATGCCAAAACGATATCGTTAGGTTTTAAGTATACTTTCAGCTGGTTTTTAAATACATCTTCGTAAGAAGTATCATTTGCCCATGCAGTTAAAGATGAGGCATTATCCGTGTGACAAATAGTTGCAACTCCTAATTCTTTAGACCAATCTCCAGCACTGTGGCTAGGCGTTCCCGCCGAGCCACCATTACCGATAAAATGAATCGTATTTCCTGAGTCCATAACACATTCTACCAGTTCAATAACACTAGAAATCATATCTAAGTCTATTTCAGAAAATGCATTTTTCAAGTCAGATAAATATGTATTCACAAACCTATCTAGTTTAAACTCCAAACAATCCCCTGCTTGCGGGCAGTAGTAGTGGCATATTTACATATTACCACCACCAGCATTAATTCGATGGAATTTGATGCTTCCACAATTAGACCGATTATTGGATTGGTAGGTCTCTTTTTTTTAGGTTTTTCCTACTTTTTAAACAATAAAATCGGTGATTTTTCAGCACCACTCGGTTGGGTTTTAGTTGGAATATACTTTGGATTATCATGCCCTTATTACATCGAGATTCAAGACCCGATCCTAATATTGATGACAGGACTAGCCCCTATTGCTGGAATTTATCTAGCTATTTACGAAATTAAAGGTAATAAATTGATTTATGGAAATAAGTCAAAAAATATTATTCCCGACCACTTGATATGGTTAAGAGGAATGATTTTCTTTGCTGGTACTCCTTATTTACTGGTTTCTCAAATACCTCATTTAAACCGATTGATGATAATTTTTATAGCCACACAAGTAGTATTTTTTATGAGGTGGACTGGTTCAGGTGACATTAAATTAGGCGAATTTATTGTTAATACAGATGGAACTAGATTTGGAAAAGTAAACTGGGATAATTGGGATGGGAATAAATGGTGGCTAATAGAACAACTCCCAGAAAATGGAATGTTTGTTGAATTAATTAACTCAGACGGTAGCAGCATAGGTATTAATTTTGTGTTAGCATGCACGGCCCTTCAATCAATTATTGTGTTTGTGGGTGCTATTCTGGCTGTTAATACATCTAAAAAGTTAAAAGTAAGAACACTAATTATTGTGATACCATTAATACACATTCTCAATTTATTTAGAAATGCAGGATTAATCTGGATGCACGCTAACTACCCTGATTGGGAATGGTTGGGGATTAGTATTTTTGATTTCGGTCATTCATACGCCTCAAAGGTTTTATCATTATTTGCAATGTTTTTAATGGCGCTAGTAATTTTTGAAATTATGCCAAAATTACATCAAAATGTCTTGAAAGTTGTTGAATCCTTCACTAAAATTATTCCTCAACTAAATAAATGAATAAATTTATTCTATCATTTGTTTATTATTCTACCAGCGATTCTAACCTGACTAGATAATGGCATTTGATGTTCCCATGCAAATTCTTTAACTATTCTCCAAGCAAGATTCTCATTCCCACCTGCTTCCCAATCAGTAACATCAATTCTAGCGTTCCGAGTATTTGCTTTGAAAGCCGCAATTGGTTCTCCGTTATGAAATACAAGATATGCAGTTCCAAAACCGAACTTTTGTCTGCAAATATCCGTGAAATATGGATTTAAAGGATCTGAGGGTGGCAGTACAAAGTCTCTCATGGGGCTAATTTCACTAGATTTTTCTAACTCTTCTTTTCTACCCCAGCAAACCTCGTTTAGGTCGTTTATTAAAAATCCTTTAATCATTTCACCATTATTTTCGAGTTCGAAAAGTACACTTTTTAATTCTTCAGGCTTAAAAATAGGACCAGCTAGCTTTGAAAATTGTTTTAATGTGATTGAAGGGAAATCTTTAAGAATTTCAATCAGAAAATTCTTTTTTAAATCCCATAATTCAACACCACTCAGCTTATTTACGGTTTTAAAACCCTCTCTGAAGTCTTGTAAAATGTATCCATTTCTAACAAGAGGCCTTATTAGTTTTCTAAATTCTGATCTTTTCATATCGTTTCTGTCCATAAACAATTTTGGATCTGAATTAGTTTCAAAGTACTCTAATGCTTCTAGAAGACTATCAATATTATCAAAATCAACACCGTCTAAATCTTTAATGTTGATATCTCTGATTGTTAATAATTTTTTAAAGTAGCTGAGGGGTGCATATGTATTATGATTTCTTAAATTTATGCCTGTGTGTAGTCTTTGAGATGCGGCCATCGATTTTAAGTCAACTCTGTACATTTCACATCTACCCCTTAAAGCGAAATCATCTCTAATTTCCATAATTGATTCTAGAGCAGCGGTTTCGTTAGGATATCTAGAATCTTGATGTAAATTGTGATTGTGGAATAACACCCTCTCCGATTTCTCTCTTGAAATTGGAGATATGACTCCACCTCTTATCATCCTATTTCCTGAAATTGCGAAACCGATTCTCTTAAACTGAGATTGAACAATTTCATCAGTGTCGATTATTGGCTCACCATTAAAATTGCTTACTAGTGCGATATCAACTAACTGATCCTTATAATTATCTAAGTAGATTTCGAAAGCATCCATAAATTCTTCCAAGTAAGAATATGGAATTTGCATATCTTTGATTTCTAAATAATCATTTATCTTGAACATTAAAACTTTACCAATTGCATCTGTGCCTTTGAATACTGGAAGATACCATCCAGATTTTAAGATATTTCTGACCTCCCAAATAAATCTAGAACAAAATGGATCAGATTGAGTCAAGACTCTGATTTTCCTGTCCTCTCTTTTGTGAAGGGTTAGTAATTTTTTATCAGCAGGTATACAATAAAATTCTGTAGGTTCTGGTTGTAAAGCAAGTACTTTGGTAATACGTCCTTGGCGTTCCAATTTAGCTAATGTTTCTACTAATTCATCTACACTTCTTGTGGTATATAACCTGAGTGTATTTGGCTTAATTGGACCAATCCTTCGGATTAATTCTAACAGTGAATCTGTGAAAGAAAATGGATTAATGTTTTTGGTAGTTCGATATAGAGTTATCCTTCTTTTCCTACCTGGGACCTCTTCGAATTGATTCACAATCAATAAATTTCTTTCTAGGTTGTTTAAAGCATTTCTTAATTGCCTGTGTAAGATCTTATTTTCTGTCTGTGAAGGATATTCACTGAATAGCTCTGCTCTAGTCATAAGTTCATCGCCTTCAAATTTATCGAATAATTCTTTTTCTAGTTCATTCATAAAAGGCTCAGGTCTCAAACCAAGTAGCATAGGAATATTCTCCAAAGTCGTAAATCCGACTCTGTTGTGCAGTAATCTGCCTCTGATTACGTCTGAATCAATTTGTAAATCCTTCCAATCGGCAAATCTAAAATCTTGAACTCGTTCTAGCATTTCTTGAGGTTTTTGGAACATAATATGAGAAGAAAAAGCCATGTATGGATCTTTGTGAAATTTGAAAGACTTCTCTAAAATGAGGTTTTGTAACCCTCGATATGAAACAATATCACCTTCTCCTCCGGTAATCTTATGTTCATCAACCCTGAGTATGAATTCGGCTTCATTTGTTTGTAAATAGAAACCAACAGAAATAATATTCCTAACCTCTAAATCATGTAGAAATGATTCAATATGATTTTTTTGAAATGGCAATCTTTCTGACAACTCATCTAGAGTTTTAGGACCCTCACTACCTAATAATTCGCATATCTTAAACCTCATTGCTTCATGAGGGTCAGTAATTGATTTTTCTTTCCATTTAGTAACTTCAAAACCATCAAATTCTAATCCTATTTCATAAGTAAGTCCTTGAATACTTATATCTCTAATATTTTCTAATTCTGCTGATTTATCCATTATTTTTCCAAGTGTTCCATGAACCTCTGCCATCCAAGTTCCAAACCATTTTCCGTCAAGCAACTCGCTCCCAGTATTTCTTATCTTGGTAATTTTTTTATTATCAACCAAATCTAATACCCATTCTGAAATTTTATCTTCACTAACTCCCTTCAATTTTGAATCATATAGAGGATTCTTTAGATCACTACTTAATCCACCACCCATCTCCATCAGTAAGAGCAAATCTTCCGCATTTTCAGGTTCAGGGATTTTTTCTTCAAAAAATGTTTTTATTTGTTCGACATCCAATTCTGTAGCAAGTGCTCTTCTGCCTAGTAAACGACGAAGAACTTCTGGATCAATATCTTTAATTAAATACGCTCTGGTACCCATTGACAGCAAATCTTCAAACGATGATTTATACAATCCCATTCCTAATTGAGAGGGTAATTTAGTTCTAATCATTGAAATATATATTGATCCTGCTTCTAATCTTGCTAAAAAACTACTCAATGCCCAGCTATCAATATCTTGCTCGAATATTTCATTCATAGCCTCCTTCATCAATAAACTGGATTGCTCTCCCCTGTGTTTTGCTAAAAGTGCATCTGCTTTTTGCTGAAATTGCTGAGGAGTTACTTCATCGGAACCAATTCTTCGGGGAATAATCATTGATCGACCTGCAACCTCCCTAAACCTCTTAGAAAATAATTCAGTATTCATTACATATTTTTCTAAAACATTTTGGAAGTTATCTGCGGGATACTCATGTAATCCGCCAAAATCAAATTCGTTGGTTAATTTAATCAATAAACAATTTTCATCAAAAGATAACTCATGGACGTGGTTTTCTTCATTTTCAGCTAATCCTGAAATATAGTAACCTAGTGCAACATTAAATCCTCTTCCTCTTGATGTCGTAATGACATAAGTAGGATATGGAGCCTCTACTTTTTCAACTAAAATACTGTCAATGTTTGGAGCTTCTAGACAATCAAATGCATGTTGCTCCATGTGTGTAGCTATAGAAATTGCAACTGGAGTAGATAACCCGTATACTTCCCTAAGCATTTTCCTAGGATTGAAACCATTTCTAATTACACTGAGACAAGCATTTTGTAATTTTGATAATTGTGAAGACAGTTCTCTGGCCCTTGATCTGGACTCACCACTCCATGAGGGGACATTGGGCCTGTGACCGGTGACCTGACTAACATTGACTCTAGTTCCATCGACAGAGTTAATCCGATATGTTTGTCCTCCAAGTAATATCACATCACCATTTCTAAGTTTAGCTACAAAAGATGCAGATAAATTACCTAAAATTGTGCCTTCCATATTGAAAACTAAATAACTATTGTCGGGTGCTATTGTACCGACATTGGTGTAATATATCATTCTCGAATATCCTAACCTACCGTAAATATTTTCTTCGTAATCTATCCATACTCTCTTTTCATCTTCTAATAAATCTAGAGTGTCTATAAAATCATCATAATCTAAATTTCGATAAGACCAAGTAGATTTGATGATTTCAAAGGCCTCATCGATATCAATATTTTCATTTATGCATAGACCTATCATAAATTGTGCCATCACATCTAAACTATTCTGTGGGAATGTTAATCTGTCCATATCACCGCATTGAATAGATGCTTGAAGAGCAGCTAACTCAACCAAGTCATCAACATTTAATGGCATAAATCGAGCTCTAGGTACCCCTCCAACATGATGTCCCGCCCTACCAATTCTCTGTAAAGCTGTAGCTATGCTTCCAGGAGAACCTATTTGCACAACTAAATCTACACTTCCAATGTCTATTCCCATTTCCAATGATGATGATGATACTACAGCTCTAAGCTTACCTTCTTTTAACTTTGATTCTACATCGAACCTAATTTTTTTATCCATAGAACCATGGTGCCCAGCAACTAAATCTGCGTAACCATGTTTTTGAACATCTATTCTCTTCAATTCTTTTTGTAGTTTGTTAACGACTAACTCCGTCATTTTACGCGTATTAGCAAATACGATAGTCGTATTATGAGATAGAATTAGGTCTAAAATTTCAAGAATTTCGTATTCTAAAATTTCTTTATCCGATAGGTTATAAAATTTTACTGGGATTGGTTTTCCTTCTGCATCAAATCTAACATTACCTTCTGTATCTCTTTCTGAAGGAATTACAATATCTAAGTCTAACTCTCTCGAACCCGAAACCTTAGCTATACACACTTTAAGTGAATCTCCTCTTGTTTCTCTATCATCAGATGCTACTAAATATTGTGCTACATTTTCTAGAGGTTCCATTGTAGCACTAACTCCTATTCTCTGCACTGGTCTTTGCAGGAGTGTATCCAGCATAGAGATGGTTAATGCCAAATGAGTACCTCTTTTGGTAGGAACTAAACTATGTAATTCATCTAAAATAATATACTCAACATTCTCGACAATGGGTTGGAATTTTTTTGAACTGATTGCTATAGCCATACTTTCTGGGGTTGTGATTAAGATGTGTGGCGGGTTTCTTATCATTTTTTGTCTTTCAGATTGCGGAGTATCTCCAGTTCTTAAACCGACTCTAATTTCAGAGGTCTTTCCTTTGATAAATTTTGATCTGATTTCGCTCAAAGGTTGTATGAGATTTTTTTGAATATCATTTGCTAAAGCTTTTATTGGTGAAATATAAATACAATATATTCTTTTTTCTAACTTATTTTCCAGTGAAGCACGTATAAGCTTGTCAATTACAGTAAGGAATGCTGTCATTGTTTTCCCACTTCCAGTAGGACTGCACAACAATAGATGCTCGCCGTTCATTATTGCTGGTATTGCCATTTTTTGAGGTCTAGTGAAATCTGGAAATTTCCACTTAAACCATTCTCTGACAGGTTCACATAATTTTTGATAGATGTCATCTGATTCGATGAACCTATCTAAATAATTAATTATTGCCATTTTAATCAATACCGATGCGTTGCCAGCCATGATATGTAGTTATAAAACCAGCGGACGGAAAATTATCACTTTGTAACCAATTTGTATCATAAGTTGTATCCAAATGGGTTTATTGATAACCTCTAAACACTTGGACATGTTGAAACAAATGGCTCAAATGGAAAATAATGGTAAAAAGCTCATGTCATTACTTAAGAAAAGAGGTTATATTCAGCCTGCATTTGAATTATATGGAGGTATTGCTGGACTTTATGATTATGGGCCATTAGGAGGCCGATTAAAATCAAACGTCAATAAGATGTGGTTAAATCATTGGATTGCATTAGGAAACATTGTAGAAATAGACTCTCCAACGATTACCCCAAAAGAAGTTTTGATGGCTAGTGGCCACATCGGGGCATTCAATGATTTTGCTTCTGAATGTAAATCATGTAACTCTATTTTCCGATCTGACCATCTACTAGAGGAAATACATCCTAATCCTGATTCATTATCTCAGGAAGATCTATTTAGTGAATTTGAAAATAATTTAATCAAGTGTCCTACATGCAAAAGTAGCAAATGGTCAATACCCCAGCCATTAAATTTAATGTTTTCAACGACAATTGGTGCTAGTAAAAATGGTCGGACAGCTTACATGCGGCCTGAAACTGCTCAAGGTATGTTTCTTCAATTTCCAACAATTAGCAGATTTTTTCGGGGCAAGCTACCATTTGGAGCTGTACAATTAGGTAAAGGCTATAGAAATGAAATTAGTCCAAGACAGGGAATAATAAGATTAAGAGAATTCAATATGGCTGAATTAGAATATTTTATAGATCCTAAAAAGTCTACTTCCCACAATTTGGAAATTTGGAACGATACATTGCTGAAACTAATCCCCGATGGCAGTGAATCCAAGCAAAAAGAATTGGAAACAACAATTTTTGATGCTGTTAAAAACGGAATTGTGAAGCACGAAACAGTAGGATGGTTTATGATAAAAACGTACGAATTAATGATTGATTTAGGATTAAATCCAGAATTACTTAGATTTAGACAGCATGAAAAAAATGAGATGGCTCATTATGCAACAGATTGTTGGGATTTAGAAATTTTTGGCAGTTATGGGTGGATTGAATGTGTAGGGATAGCGCATAGGGGAAGTTACGATTTGGAAGCACATGATAAATTTATTAACACGAATGATTTAAAAATTTGGAGAGACTTTGAAACTGAAAAAGTTATTGAAAAAACAGTATGTTCTCCTGTTCAGTCTGTCATTGGACCAAAATTTAAGAATTATAGTAAAGCAATATCTGAAAAACTATTAAAAATTAAAAATATACCAGAATCATTTCCTTTTGAGTTAGAAGTAGGAGAAGAAACTTTTTTGATACAAAAAGAAATGGTAGAAATTAAAGATATTAAGACAGTTGACAGAGGTGAGTGGTTTATACCACATGTTGTAGAGCCTGCATTCGGAATAGACAGAATCATTTGGCACATTCTTGAACATTCTTACAATGAAATAAATAAGAAAGACGATGAAAATTATACAATATTATCTTTGAATAAAAAAATTGCTCCGCTTAATTTTGCTGTGTATCCATTGTACGAAAAAGATGGTATGAAACAAAAAGCTGATTCAATCAGTCAGCTATTAAGAGAAGTTGATGGAATTAGTGTCATTTACGACGGTAGTAAATCTATTGGTAGAAGATATGCAAGAGGTGATGAAATAGGAATTCCATTCGCCGTAACTGTGGATCTTCAAACTATCGAAGATGAAACTATTACAATCAGATACAGAGATTCACAGGAACAGGAACGAATTACGGTTTCTGAACTCCTAGATTTTGCCACAAAAATAGTTTAACAACATTATGTTAAAAGAGCACAGATAAGTGGAGTGGGTAATGCAAGGGCCTGCTTCTGAACACTCCGACTGGACAGAAAAATACAGACCTAGGCATGAAGGTGAACTTGTTGGTAATAAAGATGCTATGAACAGTGTAAAGAAATGGATTAAGGAATGGGAAAATGGAATACCTAAAAAAAAATGCATCTTATTGGTTGGACCACCAGGTGTAGGTAAAACATCTATAGCAAGGGCCATTGCTTTTGAAAAAAATTGGAACATTATAGAACTGAACGCTAGTGAAGAAAGAAATGCTGCTGCAATAAGAAAGGTGGCTACTTCTGGTGCAGTTAATAGTTCTCTATTTAGTTACGAAGGAGAAATTAAAAGAAGCATCATCTTATTAGATGAAGTAGACCATATGTCTGGCAAAATTTCAAAAATTAGTGAAAAAAGAATTTTTGATAATTTATCAGCAGATAAGAATCCAAATACCCTTCTATCTGGTGACTCTGGTGGTAAGGCAGAATTAATCAACTTAATTTCTAATACAAGGGAGCCAATTATTCTTGCATGTAACGACGCAATGAGGTTTTGGGGGCTCGGAAGCGGTTGGAAAGAAAGAAGGAATCGCTTTATGAAAAATATGGATTTAATTCAATTCAAAAGAGCGAGTAATATCGAGCTTCGTGAAATAGCAAATAGAATATTAAAATCAGAAGGATATAAAATCCAGGTATCCGCTTTAGAGAAATTAATCTCTGTAAATGGAGGGGATATTCGCGCTTTGATTAAAGATTTACAGTCAGTCGCATTAATATCTAGTGGTGAAATTTTGATGGCTGATGTAGAAAGACAGATTTCTATAGGTTCTAGAGATCATGCTATCGATTTGTTTCCAGGTTTGGAGAAACTATACAAGTCCAGTTCTGCAAAATTATCAAACAATATTATGACTAATTTGGATAAAACACCTGATGAAATGATAGCATGGATCTCTTGGAATAATCCAAGAATTCTATCAGATATAGATACAATAAAGAAGTCGGCAGAGTTACTATCATTTGCAGATAATTTACTACCTGTTATCTATGAAAATAAGGCGTACAGAAGTTGGTACTGGGGTTCAAACATTTGTGCACTGAGTACAATCCTAGCAAATGTAAACAGTAGAAATAAACTTTTTTTAAACTTTCCAGATTTTCTTAGACGCAGTAATGAAGGTGTAAAGAGACATGAAATAATCAACCAAATCTCAAAAAAATTTGATATCGGACTCAATACATCTAAAAGCGAAATTTACCCACTAATTCAAGGTTTCTATAATGAAAAAATTAACAAAGAATGGCCATACAATATATATTTGAGCCGTAAACTAGGTTTAGATTTCAATCAACACGTATTTATCTCAAAACTAGATCCAAATAAAAAATCTACTAAAAATTTGCTTGAAAAGTACGAAAAAAGAGATTTTAACCCAAAAATAAAATCCAATGAAGAAATTAAGAATGCGAATGATGAAAAACCAGATGGCCAATCAACCTTATTTTAATCTAATGATGCCAACAATTTTGTCAAAGTTGTTTAATTCAGTCAAACATTTATTCATAAGGTAATCAGGGAACCTCGCGACATGCCAAACAATACAAGCAAAACTGGTGTTAGAGAAAGTAGTGATATTGAATCAGACGCACATTTGCCAACAGAAAGTGGAAATTTTAGAATTGCAGTAACCTCAGATGAAAACGGTATGGAGCACTCCTTACTGTATACTGAAGGATTTACCAAGTCAGACAACCCGTTAATAAGAATTCATTCCGAATGTCTAACAGGTGATGCATTTGGATCATTAAAGTGTGACTGCGGAGCACAACTGAAAAAATCAATGCAATTAATTCAACAAGAAGGAGCAGGAGCTATTGTCTATCTTCGTCAAGAGGGTCGTGGAATAGGCTTAGAATCTAAGATTAAAGCATATGCTCTACAGGATGAAGGTTACGATACACTTGATGCTAACTTAGCTCTTGGACTACCGGCTGATGCCAGAGATTACAAGATTGCTGCTGATATGCTGAAAAGTAAAGGTATCAAAAGAGTGCGTTTGATGACAAATAACCCTCTGAAGATTAACGGCCTTCGTAAAAATGGAATTATCGTCACTGATCGCATTTCTCACATCAGCGGAATGTGTAAATCCAACATTGACTATCTTAAAACAAAGAAAACCAGAATGGGACATCTACTTGAGATAGATTAATTGAGTTTATTGAAGTATTAACATTATCTCCTAAATTTGTTTAATACGTCTGTGAAACGATTTTTGATATTCTTGAAGAATGTCAACTCCCCCGTTTTATCGTCTGACCACGTTCTTGGGTGTATAAGAATTAGAACTGTTAGTAGTTCCAATCTTCCCAACCACATTAACACAGATGTCATGATTAAGGTCGAAAAGTGCATTTCTGCGTAAGTATTACTTGGACCGAAAGATCCCAATGCGGGACCTGTATTTCCTAAACAAGCTGCTACGACTGATATGATTGTCTGCATATCAAAGTTTTCTCCTCTTTCTAGCAAAGCTATAATTAGACAACTACCCATAAATAGAAGAACCCATAATATCAAAACACCGAATATATTCCACAACCTCTCGTCAGAAATTGTTTCTCCATTATGCCTAATTTTCTTAATTTGGTGAGGATTAAATATCCTTGACAATTCTCTCATGCCTGCTTTGATTGCGAGGTTCAGCCTAAGCATTTTTAATCCACCGGAAGTAGATCCTGCACTAGCCCCAATAACCATCAGGAATAATAGTATTAAAGTGGAAAAAGCAGGCCATGCTGCAAAATCTGCGCTAGAATAACCTGTTGAGGTACCTATTGAAACAGCCTGAAAAATACCTCTTCTAAAAGACTCACCTAAACCAATTTCAAAAGAAAGTGCTAAATTCACAGCCATAAATAATGCTGCTACAATCAATACAAAAGCATATAATTTTAATTCCTCATCACTCCATAATTTTTGCCAATCTCTAATCATTGCGAAATATATTAGCGTGAAATTGACACCTGTGAGGAACATGAAAAATACGATTACTGCTTCTACAATCGCACTGTCATAATATCCGATACTTGCATCATGTGTGCCAAAACCTCCACTCGGCATGGTAGTTAATGCATGATTTACTGCATCAAACAAATCCATGTTTATATCTGGATGGAATCCTAATCCGAATAATATTAAAGCTTCTAAAAAAGTAAATAAGATATATATGCCCCAAAGAACTAACGCTGTTTCTTGAATCCTTGGCCTAATTTTAGAATATGTTGGACCAGTCAACTCTGCGCGAGCAATATTCATTCCCCCACCAAGGAGTCTGGAAAGTATTAACATTCCCAACATAATTATACCCATTCCACCCAACCATTGTGTCATACTCCTCCATAATAGCAACCCTTTTGACTGTGAATATATACAATCATCAACAATTCCAGTCATACATACTGGACTAGTTTGCGGAGATATAACAGTAGCTCCTGTAGTTGTAAAACCCGACATTGATTCAAACCAAGAATTGACGAAACCTCTAATTAATTCCAGAGCTCCTGGGGCACCATTAAATGGTCCCCAAAACATTCCTCCTAACCAGTAAGGTAATGCACCAACTAATACTACAGCTGGCCATGCCAAAGCCACTGCAACAAAGGCTTCACGATCTCTAACATTTCTATCTTTTACCTTATATCTAGTTCTAAAAAATAAGGAAAAACCTATTAAAACAGATAATATTAGAGGTATTAGGAAAGCTTTCATAGTGTTTTCAAGATTTTTATCTAAAATTAAACCTAAAATAA
>MDTD01046117.1_pt1 | contig 31877 bp, 26 predicted proteins | sample 811221 | NCBI WGS metagenome assembly MDTD01 (sample SAMN05326646, study PRJNA326480) | marine metagenome | isolation source: seawater | place: Pacific Ocean: South West | collected 2011
CTCGGGGCGGGTCGTCGCGACGGTGATCCAGGCCTGGTCGTCCTCGGGGTGGGTATCGGCGCCGGGGTAGCCCTTCGCCTCGAGTTCCCCCCAGGTGACGGGGTTGTGGTTGCCCGGCCCGTCGGCCTCGGTCAGCGGGTGCACGAGGGGGTAGCGCAGGTAATAGAAGTGCCCCTCGATCTCCCTGTTCTCGACCTCGTCGTCGGCGAGGGCGGTCTGGGTGACGGGGTCCCAGTTGACGAGGCGCTTGCCGCGTTCGATCAGCCCGTCCTTGAAGAGGCGGAAGAAGGCCTCTCGGACGGCGCGGGCGCAGATCTCGTCCATGGTGAAACGCTGGCGGTCCCAGTCGCACGAGCAGCCCATCGCCTTGAGCTGGTCGGAGATGCGGGCCTCGTACTCGTCCTTCCAGGACTGAACGAGGGCGACGAACTGCTCCCGTCCGTTCTCCCCGACGCGTTCCATCGCCTTGTGTTCGGCGAGGGCGGGCTTGCCGGCTTCCTTGAGGCGCTTGTCCACGACGGTCTGGGTCGCGATGCCGGCGTGGTCGGTCCCGGGGAGCCAGAGGGTTTCGAACCCCTTCATCCGGTGCGCTCGGACGAGCACATCCTGGATGGTGTTGTTGAGCGCGTGCCCGAGGTGCAGGGCCGCGGTGACATTGGGGGGCGGGATGAGGACGCAGTAGGGGGGCTTGTCGCCGCTGAGGACCTTCGCGGGGTCGGCATGGAAGGCGCGGGCGTCGAGCCAGCGCTGCCACACGCCGGGCTCGTGATGCTCGGGGGAATAGGTCTTGTCGAGTTCGGGCATCGTCATCGTGGCGTCCGGATTTTCGGAATTGCGCATTCGCGGCCTCTTTCGGGGTGACTGACCATCCTAAACCGCGGAAGATTCCGACGATGAGCCGCGGACGACTTGTGATCGGGATTGTCGGTGTTTTTTCGCTCGTGGTGGGCGGCGCGGTCGCGTGGCGGGTGGTTGCCCAGCGTCGGCAGGCGGCGTCGCTCGCGGGGAGCCCCGCTGAGGGGGTCGACTTGGGCTCGACCGCGGCGGTGCTCAAGGCGGCGCGGACCTACATCGGGGGCCAGGAGCTGGGCAAGGCCGAGGCGGTCCTGAGGCGGGCATTGGAAACCCGTCCCGACGACGCGCTGATGCGTGAGATGCTCGGGGATGTGCTGCTGCAAGGCGAGGACGAGGCGGGGGCGATGGCGCAGTACGCGGACCTCGCGGACCGGACCGATGCCACGGCGGAGGTGCTCTTCAAGGCGGGTTCGCTCGCGGCTGGGATGGGCGATCACGATCGCGCGGTCGGCTATCTGACCCGGTCCCTGGAGAAGGACGCGGGCTTGATCGACGCGTCCGTGCAGCTCGCGAACGCGGAGCTGGAACTCGGGCGCATCGACGACGCGAAGGCGACGCTCGCGCGGGCGGCGGTGCTCGACGACGGGCTCGGCGTCGTGTGGGGCATGCTCGCGGAGATCGCGGTGCGTGAGAACAGGCTCGAGATCGCGACCCAGCACATCGAGAAGGCGAGGCGGATCGAGCCGGACAATCTCGCGTGGCGCGTGCTCGAGGCGCGGGTGAAGCGGAGGCAGGGCGAGCCCGAGACGGCGGTGATGCTGCTCGACGGGATCCGGGGGGACGATCGGTTCGAGCCCCCGGTGCTCGAGGAGATGGCGAGCGCCTTGGGCATGCTGGGACGGGGCGAAGACGCCCTGTCCATCTACCGCGTCGCGGTGCGCGAGCGCCCGGACGACGCGGAGATCCGCTACCAGGCAGCGGTCTGGGCGGAGCGAGAGGGAGCGCGGGCGGAGGCGCTCGAGTTCGCGCGGGTCGCGGCGATGATGGGGGACGAGCGGGCGAAGGCGGTGGTGAAGCGGTTGGAGGAGGACTGAGACTCAGGTCTCGTCGTCCGCTTCCCAGTCCTCGTCGTCGGGCTCGGGGTCGGTGTCGGCGCGCCGGGCGGATTCGCTCCAGGCGTCCACCCCCTCGAACCGGTCGCGGCGTTCGGGCTGCTCAACGGTGTTCTTGGCGAACCACGCGAACCCCGCGAGGATCAGGCCCAGGACGACGAGGATGCCCACGATGATGAGCACGACGATGAGCAGGAAGCCGCGCCCGATCGCCTGCTGCTGGGCAGGGTCGGGGCTCGCCGCGAGGGTGATCATCCAGTCGTTCACCACCCCAGTGTACCGGGCGGGGCGGGCTTCGCCCGCGTCCCGTCCCTAAACTCACGGTTTCGGGCCTCGCCCACCGCCGCAACCCGCGGCGCGGCGTTGCCCGGGCCTCTTGGAGCACAGCCTTGCATCTCGAAGCGCACTACAAGGTGATCGACGAACTCGGGGAGCGGATCAGCACGATCCGCGAGTCGCTGCGGTACGACGAGAAACTCGCGAAACTGCACGGGCTCGAAGAGCAGATGAACGCGGCGGACTTCTGGGACGACCAGGACAAGGCGAAGAAGGTCGTCGCGGAGATGAAGCAGGTCAAGGCCCAGATCGGGACGCTGCGGAAGGCGGTCGAGGACTTCGAGGAAGCGAAGCTCGCCTACGAGATGAGCAAGGAAGCGGAGGACCAGGACCTGCTCGCGGAGGCGGACGAGCAGCTGCACGACCTACTCCAGCGCATGGAGAAGATCGAGATGCAGTCGCTGCTGAGTGGCAAGCACGACCACCGGGACTGCTTCTTCACCATCAGCGCGGGCGACGGCGGCACCGAGGCGAACGACTGGGCGGAGATGCTCTTCCGGATGTACCTGTTCTACTTCGAGCAGATGGGCTGGAAGGTCGAGGAGCTCGAGAAGAGCCACGGGACAGAGGTCGGCATCGCGTCCGTCACGCTGCATGTCAAGGGCGACTTCGCGTTCGGCTATCTCGCGTGCGAGCGGGGCACCCACCGCCTGGCGCGGGTGAGCCCGTTCAACAGCCAGGGCAAGCGGCAGACGAGCTTCGCGACGGTCGATGTGACCCCCGAGTTCGAAGAAGTGGACCTGGTCATCCCGGACAAGGACCTGGACATCGTCGTGTTCGCACGCTCGAGCGGTCCGGGCGGGCAGAATGTGAACAAGGTCGCGACCGCGGTGCGGGTGACGCACAAGCCCACGGGGATCCAGGTCGTGTCGAGCACGCACAAGGAGATGCCCCAGAACCGGGCCCAGGCGCTGTCGATCCTGCAGGCGAAACTCGAGCAGATGGCGGAAGAAGAGCGGGAACGCGAGATCACCGAGGCCGCGGGCGGGAAGATCGAGCGTCGCGGCTGGGGCGCGCAGATCCGGTCGTATGTGCTCTACGACAACCGGGTGAAGGACCACCGGACGAACTACGAGGCGAACCCCACGGCGGTGCTGAACGGGGACATCCACGGGTTCGTGGATGCGGAGTTGAAGCGTCGGCGAACCGAAGCGGGTTGAACTCCGAATACAGATGCAACATCTCGTGACGGGGAACCCGAAAGGAGGTTCGCCTTGGTTGCATCGGTCGAAGTGTTCATGGTGCGTGACGGTCGGACGGGCGTCATCGTGGGGTGCGCTCCGCCGGAATTGCTGGGTCCGAGGAAGCCGCTGGTCATGACCCGCCCGGTTGCTTCCCCGGATCCCGTGCCCGGCCCGATTTCAACCCGTCGGTTCGCTGTCGGGCATCGGCCCAACAGAACTCGCGAACGAGAACCACGGAGAGAAAGCGGTGGGGTGCGTCCCGCGGAGCGCTGCCGCATCGTCGGTGAGTATCGCAGTGACAGTCCCCCTCCTCAGGATGCGGCTGGTCATTGCCCGGCGCGAAGGACACGAAGGACCCTGTCCTTTCCCCGGCGCCACTACCGAGACTTCTGTCGATTCGAGTCGGCGGCGGAACTGCCGAACTGCGTTGACGGCCTGATCTCGCGGGTGTTCCCGTACACCGTTGGGGGTGTTGTTCGCGGGACGACCGATCAGGCTATGCGGTGGTTTCGCGCAGGCTTACATTCTGGACTCGTCCAGCGCGTGGTCGGTGCGGGGCTGGTCATCCCGCTGAGCATCGCTTGGATTGCCTTCAAAGCGGTCCGATTTGTTCCGTTTGTTGACCAGCTTCAGGACTTGTTCATCGCCGATCCCCACGCGGACTTCGACGAGGACGAAGCACACGAGGACGAAAGGATTTAACCCAACCTGAGCGAATCACGCACACGATACACCGCGTTGAGTGTGTAGCCTTCGGAGTCCTCAAAGGTCATTCGGAGATCCCCATGCTGCACCTTGCCGCCGCCGTTCTGACTTCGACCGTCGCCGCCCCCGACGCCTTCGACACCATCGCCTTTGGGTCGTGCGCCCGCGAGCGCCAGGCGCAGCCGATCTGGACCGAGATCATCGCCCACCAGCCCGACCTGTTCCTGTTCATCGGGGACAACCAGTACGCGGATTTCTGGGAGAAGGACGGGAAGATGGTCATGGAGCCCGTCCCGAATCCGGAGCGGATCGCCGAGGCGTACGACGCGCTGGCCGCCCAGCCCGGCTACCGGCGGATGCAGCGGACCTGCCCGATCATGGCGACCTGGGACGACCACGACTACGGCGCCAACGACAGCGGCAACGACTTCGTCTTCCGCGACGAGAGCCAAGGCCTGTTCTGCGACTTCTACGGCTTCGGGGACAACCACCCGATCCGCGAGCAGGAAGGCATCTACCACAGCCGGGTCTTCACGGGTCCGGGTGGGCAGCGGGTGCAGGTCATCATGCTCGACACACGCTACCACCGCGACCCGCTGGAGAAGGCCACCGACGGCGTGGAACGCCCCGGGCCCTACGCGCCGACGAGCGACACGAGCACGACGATCCTGGGCGAGGAACAGTGGGCCTGGCTGGAGAGCCAGTTCCGCACGCCCGCGGATGTCCGCATCCTCGCGAGCAGCATCCAGATCGTCGCCGACGGGCACGGCTGGGAGACCTGGGGCAACTTCCCTCATGAGCGGCAGAGGCTGTATGACCTGATCGACCGCACGGACGCGAGCGGCGTGCTCGCGATCAGCGGGGACCGGCACCTGATGGAGTTGTCGTGCGACCGCGATCGGGGGACGCCCTACGCGTTCTGGGATTTCACGAGCAGCGGGCTGACGCAGAAGGCCCAGAAGATCAACGACCCCAACCCCCGGCGCGTCGGCCCGCTTCGCCGAGAGACCAACTTCGGTGTCATCCGCTTCGAGTGGGGCGCCACGCCCGACGAGACGCAGATCCACCTCGAGGGGTTCGGCGATCAGGGGCAGATGCTCACGCGTCAGACGGTGTGGCTGTCGGATCTGTCTGAAGACTGAACGCCGACGATCCACCCCTCATCGCGGGCGATCGTGGGCAGATCGCGCGTGAGCGGGTCTGCGTTCAGCAGCGCGTCGCGTGTCGCAACGACCTGCCGGGCGTCCTTGATCGGGTGATCGACCCGGCCGGCGTCGAACAGGCTGGGCCAGATCTCCGCGATGATGACCGCGTCCGTGATCTCCGGCGCGTGCGCTGCCGTCTCGAAGGGCCAGAGCACGCCCCGGTTGCCGAGTGCGTCCAGCAGGCGGTGGACCGCCGGCAGACCCAGTAACGCCTGCCCGCCGACCGAGCCGGTCGTGTAGAGCTTCCAGGGCGACTGGATCGCAAGCCTGCGTGTCTCGCGGACATGCCGCTCCACGCCCCGGTACTCGGGCACGCCTCTCATCACCCGCTTCGTCGGCAGCAGGGCGTCGCCCGCGAACGAGCGGCCGGGTGGGCAGCCCCAGAACGGGCCGTGTGGCTCGCGGAAGCGTTCCGCGATGTCACGATTCAGATCCGCGGCGATCTCGAAGCGGTTGTTGCGATTCGCGTCGTCGTCGGTGATCCGTTCCGCAAGGAATCGGCACAGGTCCCGTCCGACGGGGAGGACGGGTGAGCCGTCACGCGCGAGCGGGTATCCCAGCGGGAAGTCGAAGCCGACGATTGCGGACCCGTGGTAGACGGTCAGCAGGTCGCACAGGCGGGCCTCGCAGGAGGCCCGGGTGCGGAAGTACTCGGGTGGTGGGCGGCGATCTGCGGCGTCGTCGCGACAGGCCCACGCGATCCAGCACGCGTCGGGGCTGGGCTTCCTTGGCTTGGGCTGGGACGCGGCGGACCAGTCGACCGCGACGACAAGATCCGGCGCAAACGCTGGTGAGCCCGCGGGCGGACCACCGGGCTCAGTCTTCATCGCGGAACATCTTCAGCGGGCGGGGGCCCGGGCAGCAGCCCACGGCGCAGCCGCAGTCGTCGTTCTGCTTCGTCGTGGGCCTGTGGTGTTCGGGCGCATCGCCCGCGTGGGCGAGGACGGAACCCACGAGGATCGTGAGGAAGCACATCACCGGGACGATGAGCGGCAGGTCGACACCCAGCAGCGGGACGACGACGAAGAAGGCGACCGCCGTCAGCACGACGAGCACGAACGCGACAACGAGCCGGCGAGCGAGGCGTTTGCTCTGCTCCTCGTACCGGTTCGCGTCGTGCTCGGCGCGGAGGCGCAGCCTCGCCTGCTCGAGCAGGTCGTCGGGAGCATCGTCGAGAGGGCGGTTCATTACGGCATGGTAATCGCCCGCCGACGCTTGTCCTATTCCCCGCAGCGCGAATCTGCGCCGAGCGTCCGGTATTCTCGCGGTTCATGCAAATCCGCACCGAACGGCTCAGCCTCCGCCCGCTCGACGCGGGCGATCTCGAACCGCTCGCCTCGATGATGGACGACCCCGAGGTCTGCCGGTTCATCGGGGATGGACGCCCGCGTTCTCGCGAGCGTGTCGAGCGTACGATCCGCTTCGCGGAAGGGCTGTGGCGGGGGCGGGGCTTCGGGCCCTTCGCGATCGAGCGGGCGGATCGGTTCCTCGGCGTGTGTCTGCTGGTTCCGATCGCGTGCTCCGGGATGGATCCGAGCGATTTCGATGCGCGAGGACCCGAGATCGAGATCGGGTATTGGATCGCGCGGGAGGCCTGGGGACAGGGGTACGCGCCGGAGGCGGCGCGGGCGGTCCTGCGATGGGCGATGTCGGACTCGGGCGCGGCGCTCGAACGCGTGATCGCGGTGACGCATCCGGCCCACGAGCGATCGCAGCGGGTGCTCGAGCGCATCGGCATGCGCCGCGTCGGGGAGACCGATGCGTATTACGACACGACGACCTCGCTGTACACCACGCCGGACGCGCGGGGGTCCTGACCCCCCCGGGATCAGCGCCGGTGCGTCGGGGTGTCAGACCAGCAGAGACGCGGGGTTCTCGAGCAGTTCCTTGACGGTGTTGAGGTACTGCGCCGCCATCGCGCCGTCGATGATGCGGTGGTCGCTGGACATCGTCATCGACATCTCCTCGCCGACGACCAGCACCGGCTCGCCGTCCTCGTCGTACTCGACGAAGGGCTTCTGCACCGAGCGGCCCACCGCGAGGATCGCGGCGTTGGGCGGGTTGACGATCGCGCTGAAGTGATCGACCCCGAACATCCCCAGGTTGGAGATCGTGAAGGTCGAGTCGCTCATTTCCTCGACAGTCAGGCCCTTCTCGCGGGCCTTCTTCGCGAGGCGTTTGGTGTCCGCGGAGATCTGCCTCAGGCCTGCCCGGTCCGCGTCGCGGAGGGTCGCGACGACGAGCCCGCCGCCCCGCTCTTCGGGGAGCGCGACCGCGACACCGATGTTCACACGCCCGTGCAGCTGGATGCTCGGTCCGTTCGCGACCCAGGACGAGTTGACGAACGGGTGGCTGTGCATCGCGAGGGCGCAGGCCCGGACGAGGAAGTCGTTGACGCTGAGCTTGACGCCCTGCGGCGCGAGCTGCTCGTTGAGCTGCGAGCGGAGCTCGGTCAGCGCATCGAGGCGGGCGGAGACCGTGACCTGGTAGTGGGGGATCGTCGTCTTCGACTCGACGAGCCGCTTCGCGATCGTCTCGCGCATCCCGGTGAGGGTGACGGTCCGATCCTCGAGCGCCGCGGACGGCGCCGGCAGCGGCGCCATCGCGGGGGCCGGGGCGGACGACGCGGCCGGGGTCTGCGCCGGTGCCGACGCGGGGGCGCCGGTGAACGACTCGACATCCTTTTTCACGATCCGCCCGGAGGGGCCCGTTCCGTGCACGCTCCCGAGGTCGATCCCGCGTTCCGCGGCGATCTTCTTTGCCAGCGGGCTCGCGAAGATCCGCCCGCCCTCCTCAGCGGGCGCGGAGCCGTTGCTCGACCCGCTCGTCGCGGCGGACCCGTTCGAGGGCGCGGGCGTCGGGGCGGGCACCTGGGCGGTCGCGGTCGCGGACGATCCGGATGAAGCCGCGTCGCTCGAGCCCTCGGCCTGCTTCTCGCTCTTCGATTCACCCGCGGATGACCCCGACGACTCCGCCGCCTTCGCGGCTTCCGCGACATCCTCCCCGTCCTCGGCGATCACCATAATCGTCGCGCCGACGGGGACCTTCTCGCCCTCGCCCGACGCGATCTTCGCAACGGTGCCGTTGTCGAACGACTCGAGTTCCATGGTCGCCTTGTCGGTCTCGATGTCGGCCAGCACCTGGCCCATCTCGACGCTGTCGCCCTCGGCGACATGCCACTTGACAACGGTCCCCTGTTCCATGGTGTCGGAGAGTCGCGGCATGGTGACGGTGATGGGCATCGGCGGCTCCTTCTGCGAGTCGAGCGGGAGTATAGGTATCGCCCCCCGGCGCTTCCCCCCCGAAAACCGCTGTTTCGAAAGGGTCTGAGCCGCACAGAGGCCGTCGGAGAAGCTCTCGCGGAGCGCGTGCTGAAGGATCGATCCGCGCCGGTCTATTCGGATGAAAGTCGGCTGAGCCAGCGGTGAGAGCGTGTGACCCGTCTGCAATGTTCTGCAACGGTTTGCCGAAACTTTGCGAAATGGATGAAGCCGGGATGGGAGCGCGATCCCCGGCAAAGCTACTCAACACCGCGCAGGTTTCAAGACAGATCTATCGAGAAAGGGAGAAATCCATGCAGACGAAGAATGTCACACTCGCGGTCCTCGCCGGCGTCGCGTTGACCGCCGCGCCCGGTGCTGCCACGGCTCAGCAGGTTCTCACGGGCGTCGAGGACTTTCGGATCGCGAATGTCGGCGAAGGCCTCTTCGGTCCGACGCGTCGCAACGCGACCAATTCACGGTTCCAGGTCAACGGGAGCAACCCCGTCTCCTCGCAGCGGAACTACGGGCTGTGGGCCGCGTTCGACCTCGACTTCGACGGGCTGTTCGACAGCTCGATCAGCCAGCTCGAATCGGTGCGTGTCGACCTGTTCCAGGCCCAGCCGACCACGGGGCAGGACATCGACAATGTCATCCGGGGCGGCACGATGAATGTCTACTACACGCTCGAGGATGCGGATGTGCTCGATTCTTCGAACGGATTCGTCTGGGACACCAGCGACGCGGAGGGGCTGGGGAGCCAGTTTGCCGATCGCGTGCTCGTCGGGTCGATCAGCCTGTCGGACGGCAACTTCGACGCGGGCTTCGATCTCGACCTCACCCAGATCGGTTCGTCGCTGGTCGACGAGATCAACGGGGACGGGTTCGCCCGCCTGATCTTCACGAGCCCCGACCAGAACTTCGCGTCCAGTTGGGGGGTGGGCGAGCCCGGCACGAGCAGTATCCTCGCCTTTGACGGGCCCGCGCCGACGGTGAGCTTCACCGTGCCCGCGCCGGGAGCAGTCGTGATGCTGGGGCTGGGCGGACTCGCGGTGTCGCGTCGTCGCCGCTGATCAGGGCGAGAAGCCTCCGGCGCAACCCCAGATCGGATGACAACGCGTCAACAACAAATTGCCCGGGCGTCGATCGCCCGGGCGTTCTTTTTGTGCTCGGATTCGGGAACTCAAGGTGCCGGATCCTGTCGAAACGGCCTCAGGTCGTCGCGGCGATGACCTTGTGCACCGCTTCCGCGATCCGGTCCGCGTTGGGCAGGTACGCCGCCTCAAGCCCCTTTGCGTAGGGCGTGGGGACATCCCGGGTGTTGACGCGGACGGGCTGGTGGTCGAGCCAGTCGAAGCAGGTTTCGCAGATCTGCGCCATCGTTTCGCTCGAAACGCCGCCGAAGGGCCAGGACTGGTCCACGATCACGACGCGGTTGGTCTTCTGCACGCTCTCGATGATCGAGTCGATATCCAGCGGGCGGATGGTCCGCATGTCGAGGACCTCGCACTCGATCCCGTCCTCGGCGAGGCGTTCCGCCGCGTCCATGCAGAAGTGCACCGGACGGCCCCACGAGACGAGCGTCACCGCGTCGCCCTCGCGGGCCTTGCGGGCCCGGCCGAACGGGATGTAGTACTCCTCCTCGGGGACATGGGCCTTGTCGCCCAGCATCCGCTCGCTCTCGAGGAAGAACACCGGGTCGGGGTCGCGGATCGCGGTCTTGAGCAGGCCCTTCGCGTCGTAGGGGTTGCTCGGGATCGCCATCTTCAGGCCGGGCACATTCGCGTAAAGGCCCTCGACGCACCAGGAGTGGGTGGAGCCCAGCTGCCCGCCCGCGCCGTCGTTGCCCCGGAAGACGATCGGGCATCCCCACTGGCCCCCCGACATGTAGAGCATCTTGGGCGCGTTGTTCAGGATCGGGTCAGCCGCGACGAGGCTGAACGACCAGCTCATGAACTCGACGATGGGCTTGAGCCCGTTCATCGCGGCCCCGATGCACATGCCGGCGAACCCGTTCTCGGAGATCGGGCTGTCGATGATGCGCTTGGGTCCGAACTCGTCGAGCATGCCCTGGCTGACCTTGTACGCGCCGTTGTACTCCGCGACCTCCTCGCCGATCAGGAAGACGGTCTTGTCGCGGCGCATCTCCTCGCTCATCGCCTCGCGGAGCGCCTCGCGGAACTGGATCACCCGGTCCCCGTCACGGCTGGGCAGCTCGTGTTCGGCAACGAAGGTGGGCAATTCCCAATGCCCGATCGCGGGGTGGATCTCGCTGGTGATCTTGCTGAGGTCGGGGGTGTAGGCGGTGGTCATGGTTCGCGTCTCGTGATCGCCGTGCTGGTCGTCGGCGCGTGGGTGTCAGGGGGCGTTCGACCGAATGTTCAGAGCAGCGGGTTCTTCGCGCCGTGCGAGTAGGTGTCACTCGGGCTCAGGTTCTTCATCGGGTACGCGTAGGTATCCGTCGTGAGCTCGGTCTCGGGGTCCGGGTCCGCCGCGTTCTCGGCGAACTCCAGGGCGTCCATGACGATCTCCTTGATCTCCTTCTGCATCGCCTTCCACTCGTCCTCGGTGATGCAGCCCCGCCCGCCGTCGTTCTCGTCCCGCATGAGGTAGTCGAGCAGGTTGGCGATCGAGTCCTGGCTCTTGAACTCGTCGACCTCCTCCTTGGTGCGGTATTTCTGGGGGTCGGACATCGAGTGCCCTTGGTAGCGGTAGGTCTTCAGGTCGACGAAGCCCGGACGCTGCAGGTCGCGGCACTCGTCGACGAGGACCTTCATCTTGTCGTAGACATTGCGGATATCCAGCCCGTCGATCTCGATGGACTTGATGCCGTACGCCTCGCCCCGCATGGTCAGGCGGTCGTGGTTGGCGGTGTGCCGGTGGATGGCGGTGCCCATGCTGTAGCCGTTGTTCTCGATGACATAGATCACGGGGATGCCGTAGAGGCTGGCGAGGTTCTTCGCCTCGTGGAACGCGCCCTGGTCGATGGCGCCGTCACCCAGGAAGCAGAGGCACACCCGCTTGGGGCCGGTCTCGAGGACTTCCCACTTGTACCGCTCCGCGAAGGCGAGACCCGTGCCCAGCGGGGTCTGGGCGCCCACGATGCCGTGCCCGCCGAACAGGTAGTTGGGGCGATCGAACATGTGCATCGACCCGCCCTTACCCTTGGCGCAGCCCGCGAGCTTGCCGAACATCTCCGCCATGCACGCGGCGGGGTGCATGCCCCGCGCCAGCGCGTGCCCGTGGTCGCGGTAGGCGAGCACGATCGGGTCCTTGTGCTCGACGGCGGCGGTGCAGCCGACCGCCGACGCTTCCTGACCCGAGTAGATGTGGCAGAACCCGCCGATCTTCGCCTGCTGGTAGGCCTGCATCGTCCGCGCCTCGAAATCGCGGATGAGTTGCATGTCGTAGAGCCACTTGAGCAGGGTCTCGTTCGAGAGCGCGTCCGAGGGACGGGCCGCGGGCTTGTCTGTCGTCGCCTGTGCCATCCGAGTCTCCGGTGGTCGTGCGGGATGGGGTGGTGGGGCGGGCCGCGCGAGCGGCCCCCGGTCTGCGGGGCTGAACCGGGTCGCGGTTCGTGGGCCAGCCGCGGGTGGGCGCAGAAAAAAACGCCCCGGCTTCCCGGGGCGATGGTAGGAATTCAGCACGATTCGGACAACGCTGGCGCACAGGGGATTGCTGTGGTGCCACAGCGATCTCGCTCGGCAATCCGCGGCGGAAATCGGACCGGTCAGTCCGCCTTGGTCACCTTCAGCGTGCCGCCCTGGATCTGACCCTCCAGCACGACCAACGCGGTCTGGAGCTGCAGATCGCCCCCGACCTCCAGGAGCTTGTTCGGATCGGGGCGGTCCGGGTCGTCGATCACGCCGCCGTTCTCGTCGAGCGCGAGCACATCCGCGTCGCGCCGGATCTTCGCGGCTTCGATGATCTGCTCGGGGAGCATCTCGACCTCGATGTCGGGCTCGATACCCCACTCCGACGCGCCGGGGCGCCGGTGGATGATCTTGTCGCCGCGCAGTTTGTAGTACTGCGTGGTGAGCTTCATCATCGCGCTGTTGTCCGCGGTGAGCGGGAAGACATTCTGCACGGAGCCCTTCCCGAAGCTGCGGCGTCCGATGACGGTTGCCTTGAGCGTGCCGTCGAGGTGCGCCTCCGCCTGGATCGCGCCCGAGACGATCTCGCTCGCGGACGCGGAGCCCTCGTTGATGAGGACCGCGACGGGGATGTCATCGAGCCGCCTGTTCTTGGGCAGGCGACGCGCGAACTCGCGCGAGCGGACCGCGCCCGAGGCGTCCTCGGTCTTCACGATCATGCCGTCGTCGATGAAGCGGTTCGAGATGCTCACCGCTTCGTCGAGCAGGCCGCCCGGGTTGAAGCGCAGGTCGAGGATCAGCCCGTTGAGCCCGCGCCGGCGCATGATGTCCACCGCCTCGTCGAAGCGTTCGGTCGTGTTGTCGCTGAAGCTGGTCAGGCGGATGTACCCGATGCCCGCCTCCTCGTCGACGAACCAGTCCCACGCGTCGGCCGCGTCGCCCGCCTGGGCCTTGCGCCACCCGCGGACGGTGGGCAACTCGATCCGCTGGCGGGGCAGCTCGAAGTCGATCTCGCGTTTCTCGTCGCCCTCGCCGCGTTCGACGGTCAGGGTGACGGTGGTGTTCTTGGGCCCGGTGATGACCTCGACCGCCTGGTCGAGCGTGAAGCCGACCGTCGAGTGCCCGTCGACCTTTTTGATCAGGTCGCCGGTCTGGACGCCTGCGCGCTGCGCCGGGGTGCCCTCCAGCGGGGTCACGACGCGGATGTTCTGCAGGTCGTCCATCTCGATCTGGATGCCGACGCCCACGAACTCGCCTCGGGTGTTGCGCTGGAACCGCTTGATCTCGTCGGGCCAGATCACCGCGGTGTAGTCATCGAGTGCGCTCATCGCGCCGTTGCCGAACTCGTGCAGCAGCGCCTGCTCGCTCAGATTGATCGAGAAACGGTTGACCGCGAGCATGCGCGAAACCGTCAGGTCGAGCTCCGCGAGCCCCACGCCGCGGCGCGAATCCGCTTCGCGCTGGCGGATCTCGTCACGCTGCTTGCGCACGAACGAGAGGAACTCGTTGCGGGCCTTCTCGTCCCGCAGGCCTTCGAGCACCTCCGCGAGTTCGCCCGTCGTGACCAGTGACTCGACCGCGTCGAGGCCCGCGATGAGCATGGGCCCCATCGCGCCCTGGCTCGCCATGTCCACATGCTTGAACGCCGCGTGCTGCAACGCCCGCTCGACCGCCTGCGCCGTGATCGGCTCGAGCTTCTCCTGGAAGGTGTCGCCGTAGGGGTTGTAGGGGGGCGGCGCGTCCTCGCCGTGCCGCTCGCGGTGCTCCGCGACGAGCTCCCGGAAGGTCTCCGGCGCGTACAGACGGATCATCCCCAGGCGGCGTCCCAGACGCTCCACATCGTCGCTGTACGCGTCCTCGACATCCAGCAGTGTCGAGAGCCGAGCGTAGAGCTCGTTGGCGAGCATCCACTCGCCCTCGTTCTCGGCCTCGCGTGCCGCGGCTTCCGTCCGGTCGATCAGCCGCGCGACACGCGGCTGCGCCATGAACTCATCCCGCGACGGGGAGAGGATCTGCGCCTCGACCGTCAGCCGCATCGCCTCGGCCAGCGCGATTCCGCGATCGATCAGTCCGCTCGCGGCATCCGCCTTGCCGATCTGCTCGTTCAGTTCGGTGTTGACTTCGTCGAGCTTCGCCTGCCGGTCCTCTTCGCGCTTCGAGATGCTCGCCTCGAAGACCGCCGCCAGCTCGCGGAAGTTGTCATCGCCGATCCCGCTCGCGGTGAACGAGTCGACGACCCGCGCGAGATCATCCTCGCTCGCGGCGCCCGCCACGAGCTCCGACGCGGTCACGGTCCGCGCCGCCCGATCGGTGGGTCCGCGCTCGACCGCGGTGCCCGCACCGAAGGCGAGCGTCGCCGCACCGATCGCGAGCCCCGCGGCGAGCCGGGCGGTCCAGTCCGTGAATCCTGCGCGTGTCGTCATCCTGATCACTCCAATCCGCGGGGCTGTCCCGCGTGCCTCGCTCGGTTCCCGTTCACGCCTCGCGATCACAGGGTTCGGTCATCCTCCGGATGCCCGATGCGTCCCCTTCCCGGCACAATCGCGCGGGAGGACACCATCGTGCCTGTGTCGGACCACACAAACAGGGGGTGCAGCCCGGGTCTCGGCCTCGCGTCGTTGCCCAGCATATCGGGCGGAGCAATCCCCGCACGCCGTTTGTTCCAACCCGCGAAATTCGGCGCACGCTCGCGCCCAGCGTCCGTCTGAACAGATGAAAACAGCGATCAGGCGACATCATCGCGAATTGTGGGAACGAAAGCGGGTCCTGCTGCACGCTCGTCATACGAACGAGGCCCCAGCAAAGTTGCCCAGGCACGGGCACCTTGTGACGCAGCCGTGACAGGAACAGAGTCTGTTCTACTATTTGTTCATATTCTGGACGGTCTCTGTCGAGTCGCGGCCGTCAGCGCGAGGCCCGTCACACCGAGCGCCAGCACAATGAGCCAGATCTCGAAGGCGGCCCCACTCTGGGCACCCGCGATGCCGACCGCACCGAGCCCGAGCACGGGCCCGACGCCGTACCCGACCCCGATGAGCGCCTCGTGGGTGCCTCCGGCCTCAACCTCCGCATCGCCCAGTTCCATCGCGTAATAGAGCGCGCCGACATACGCCGTCGCGTGTCCCGTTCCGAACAGCAGCAGCGCGCCGATCAGCACCGCGACCCCAGTGCCGGAACCCGCGTGCGATGCGACCCAGCCGGGCGCGGCGACCGTCGCGATGAACCCGCCCACGAGGCCGCCTCCCGCGAGCACGGGCATCCACCACCGCCCGTGCCAGCCGTGCCAGCGTTCGAACACCGCGAAGACCACCACCCGGCTGGTCACCCACGCGGAGGCAACGGGCGTCATCCAGCCCGTGTCCACGCCGAGCCGCCCGATGACGCTGGGCAGCAGCGGGCTGATCGTCCCGCACAGGACATATCCAACGGGCAGCAACACCCGGAACCAGCGCAGCAGGCGGGCCCAATGCGCCGGGTGCGGCTCGGGTGCCGACTCGAGGAATCTCCCGGGTTTGCGGGGGAACCAGCGCAGGCAGAGGGCGCTGCCCGCTTGGAAGACCGCGAGCCCGGTGAGCACCTCGAGGGGGCGTCCGTCGAGCAGCGGCGCCATGAGCCAGAAGGCCGCGACCACCGCCGCGGACCAGACGATGTTGAACTTGCCCGTCGCGGCGCTGAGCGTTCGTCCCCGTCGTCCGCCGGAGAGGAAACTCTCGACGATGGGCCACATCATGCCGGTGAGCACGCCGAACCCGAGCCCGACCGTCCACATCACCCAGACGCCGGGCGCGCCGCCCCCGCCCAGCCAGGAGGCGGTCCTGGGCAGCAGGCTCAGGCCCGCCTGCACGAGGACGAGGGCGAGCAAGACCCCCCGCGCCGAGACCCGGGCCCGCTCAGGGGAGGTCCAGCGTCTCAGCAGCGGGCCCACCGCGAGAGCGCCCACGATGTAGGACGCGTAGAGAAACACGCCGAAGACGAAGTTCGCCCCGGCGCTGAACCCGTACGCCTCACGCAGCAGGAAAAACACGCCCGTCTGCACGGCCCCCGTGCCCAGGCTGTTGAGCCCGACGAAGACGAGCACCGGGAGCAGCGGCGCGGCGCCCCCATCGGGCCCGGGTGGTCGTGTCGGGTTTGGGGCGGTCGCGTTTGCCATGAGGGCCCGAGAATCGTACAGTCCGACCGCGCCGGGTTTTCTGTTGAACCCGACGCGTGCTGCGCCCGTAGCTCAACTGGATAGAGTGCTGGCCTCCGAAGCCAGAGGTTCCGCGTTCGAATCGCGGCGGGCGTATTCCGGATTGCTGAGGACCGACGCGGACCCGAGACGGGTCTCCGAGCCGCGTCCCGTGGCGGATCCGGTCCACCCCCGCACAGAGCTGGAGCAGGGCAGATGACCACAACCACGACGCTTCCCGCTGCGGGCCGCCTTCTCGGCGCAGCCCTCGCCGGTCTTCTCATGGTCGCATCGCCGATCCCAGCGGCGGCTCAGGGCTCCGCGGCGTCCGCGCCCGGGGACGACGCGCCGTTCCAGAGTTCCCGCGCCGCCGAGACGCTCCCGATGCCCGAGGAGATCTTCGAGCGCTACATCGAAGCGATGGGGGGGTGGGACAAGATCAACGCGTTGCAGAACCGCCGCATCACCGGCACCTTCGAGGGCGACCCCTTCGAGTTCAAGGCCTCGGTCAAGATCTGGTGGGAGGCGGACGGGCGGTATCACCTCAACATCCGCGAGCCCGCGGGTCTGTTCTACGACCTGTACGCCGTCGATGGGATGACCTGGTCGGTCGTCATGGGAGGCGAGCCCAACCCGATCGGCGATGTCCAGCGGCTCGAGATCCTCGACACCGCGGACTTCCTGGGCGAAGCCAACTACCGCAACCGGTACAAGGAGATCGAGACCCAGCGCGAGGCGAAGGCGGGCGACACCCCGGTCTATGTCGTCAAGGCGACCACCCGGGGCGGGCGGCCCCACACGCTCTTCTTCGACAAGAACACGGGCCTGCTCATCGGGGATCGCGTCCCCGACCAGGGCCCTGACGGGAAGATGCGCCTCATGACGGTCCGCATCGAGAATTACCGCGAGTTCGGGGGCGTGCTCTATCCCACCCGCTTCGTGCAGACCTTCTCCGACAACGCCCGCCCCAACACGATGAACTTCAACGAGATCGAGGTCAACGCCGACGACGAGCACGACTACACCGTGCCCGATTCGGTCCGCGAGCGATTCGACAGCGCCAAGAAGGCCGAGCAGGAGGCCGCCGGGGCGCAGGGCGACGGGTGATCCCCTGTCGCGACGCCCGCTTCACGCCTCCCGCTTCTCGCAGTTGATCCCGTACCCCGCGCACAGCGGGTGGTCCCGGCAGACCCCGCCGCGGGCCGGGCACGCCCGCCGCCCGTGGAAGATCATCCGGTGGCTCAGCACGCACCACTGATCCCGCGGGAAGAGCGCCATCAGCGTGCGCTCGATCTGCTGCACCGACGCGCCCGGCTCCACCAGCCCGAACCGCTGCGCAAACCGCTGGATGTGCGTGTCGACCACGAACCCGTCGTTGATCCCGAAGCAGTTGCCCAGCACGACATTCGCGGTCTTGCGTGCCACTCCGCGCAGGCTGGTCAGCTCCTCGACCGTCCTCGGGACCTCGCCCCCGAATTCCTCGACCAGCACCGTCATCGCCGCGTGCACCGCCTTCGCCTTGTTGCGGTACAGCCCGATGGTCTTGATGTAAGGCTCGATCTCCTTGGGCGACGACGCTGCGTAGTCCGCGGGCCTCGGGAACCGTGCAAACAGCGCGGGCGTCGCCTTGTTGACACCCACATCCGTTGCCTGTGCGCTCAGGATCGTCGCGACCAGCAGCTCGTGCGGTTGGGAGTAGTCGAGCTCACAGACCGCGTCGGGGTAGTGCTCCGCGAGCGATTTCGCGATCCGTCGCGCGCGCCGCTTGTCGTTCTCGGAGACCTGCGGGAGCCGGAAGGGCAGGTCCTTGAGCCCGCGCGGGTTCTCCGGGGTTCGCGTCGACCCGCTCAACGCCCGCCTCCTTTCTTGAGCAGGGCGGGCTGTTCGCGATGGTCCCTTTTCGTGCGCTTCGCGACCGGCGCCAGTTCCGAGGCGGACACCCCGCTCCACACCCCGCTCAGCAGCAGCACGAAGACCGTCCCCGTCAGGCCCACAAGAACGCGCCGGGCGGTCGGGTGGTCCGCGTCGAACGCCGCGAGCGCCTCGGCCGCCCGTTCGTTCTCGCCGACATCCGCGGCTTCCCAGTAGGCCTGGGCGTTCATCTGCATGCGCGGCGTCAGCACAAACAGGTGAAAGCTCACGAGCGTCATCGCGGCGCCGAGGGCGAGCAGCCGCACGACCGACGAGGCGCGCCGGATCGGCATTCTCAGCACCGTGATCAGGGCGATCGTGGAGATCAGCACGAGCGTCGCGGCGCCGTACTGCACAAAGTCCATCGCGAGGAACACGCGGTTCTGGATGAAGCCCGCGCCGATGTTGCTCATGTCACCGGTATAGGTATCGAAGACGCCGAAGGTCGGGTCGAGCCGCCGCATCGTCGTGAACAGGATCCCGGCGGTCGCGCCGCCCATGACGAGCGCACCGAGCCAGACACCCGCCGCCAGCGCGTGCAGCGTTTCGAAGATCTTCCGCCCCGCCGGCACGAGCACCGGGTATCCGCGTTCCGAATGGGTCATGGGCCATCCTACGAACGCGCGGCTCCCGAGGATCGGCACCGCCCGCGCGATCATGCGGAGCACGGGGCTCTGGGCTCCGGGCGGATGCGCCCGGAGCGTGCTACAAATCTCCCACATGACACCCAGCCTCTCACTCGCGGGTCTGCATGCCCACGCCGCGTCCGGTGCGTGGACGCGGGGCGTGCGCGCCGCGATCGGGTGGGCCGCCGAGACCGGTTTCCGGCGCATCCACCTCGACGCGGCGGCGCCGGAGATCAGGCCCCGCGTGCTCGACCGCTCCGCGCGGCGCGACCTCGCCGCGACGCTCCGTCGCGAATCGCTGGGCTTCACGGGCCTCGATCTCTGGATCCCGAGCGATCACTTCGCGGACCCCGCGCACGCGGACCGTGCGCACGCCGCCCTGCTCGGCGCGGTCGAACTCGCCGCGGATCTGCGCGCGCTCACGGGGGGCGCCGGCGCGCCGCCGGTCGTCTCGGTCACCCTGCCCGAGTCGTACGCGGGTCTCCCGGAAGCGATGGCGCACGCCGATGCGCTGTCGATGCTCGTCGAGGACTTCGGCCACGCGACCGACGAGATCGGGGCGCCTGCGCCCGAGAATGCAGAGAACGAAGCCGCGAACGGGGGACCGCAACCGGGGGTGCCGAGGCCCGGGGTGGACACGGGGCGGTTGCTGCTCCGCGACCGACCGCCGGGCAAGACCTTCGCTCGATGCAGCAAGCGGGCCGCGACCCTGCGGCTCAACGACGCGGACGATACGGGCCGACGCCCCATCGGCGCGGGCCGGCTCGAGGTCCACACGCTCATCGCGCTCCACGCGACGCTGACGCCTGAACTCCCGATCGTGACGGATCTGCGGGGCCTCGACAATCCGGATCGAGGCGCGCGCGCCGCGCTGGACCATCTCCGAGACGCGGGGCTCCCGCCCCTCGCCTGATGGGGTTCACACGCGATTTCGGCTCACGCGTCGAGCGCCGCGAGGTCTTCCTCGCTGATCTCCGCGTTGTGGTGCACCTTCTGGACATCGTCGTTGTCCTCGAGGGCATCGACGATGTTCATCAGCTTGCGCACATCCTCGCCCGACAGCGCCACGGTGTTGTCGGGGATCTTGGTGAGCTCCGCGTCCGCGATCTCGATGCCCGCGCCCTCCAGCGCTTCCTTGACCGACAGGAAGTCCGTCGGATCCGTCAGGATCGTCCACGCGCCGTCGTCTCCCTCGGGCTCCTGGATGTCGTCGGCGCCCGCCTCCAGCGCCGCCGTCATGACCGTCTCCTCGTCGGTCGCGCCCGCGTCGATGAAGATCTGCCCCTTGCTCTGGAACATGAAGGCGACCGAGCCCGGGTTGCCCATGCTGCCGCCCTTTTTGCTGAAGATCGTGCGCACATCGCCCGCCGTGCGCGCCCGGTTGTCCGTCAGCGCCTCGACAAAGATCGCGACGCCCGAGGGGCCGTACCCCTCGTAGGTGATCGTCTCGAAGTCCGCGCCGCCCGTCGAGCCCGAGCCTTTGTCCACAGCCCGCTGGATCGTGTCCTTGGGCATGTTCGCGGCTTTCGCCTCGTCGATCGCGTACCGGAGGGGGAGATTGGTCGCGGGGTCGCCGCCCCCTGAGCGGGCGGCCGCCATGATCGCGCGGCTGCACTTGCTCCAGATCTTCCCGCGTTTCTTGTCCACCGCCGCCTTGCGGTGCTTGATGTTCGCCCACTTGCTGTGTCCGGCCATGACCGATGGTCCTTGTCAACGCACCCGTGCGCACAAGGGCGTCACTCGCCCCCGCCCGGTGTCTGCTCCTGCGATCCGAGCCGCGGCTCGATCTCGGGCTCGCGCCCGATCTGGATCGCGTTGGGTTTCATGATCGCCCGGACCGCCAGATCCGAGAGTTCCCGCGATCGTACTCCGTCCGCCCTCCCCGCGGCACGCAGCCGCGAGAGCGCCTGGTTCGCGAGGCGTGCCGCGTGCCGCCACGACGCGACCGCTTCATCGGTGCGTCCCGCGGCGTAGAGCGCATCGCCCAGGTGGTCGTGCACGACCCCGTCGTCGTCGGGCTCGGACAGCGCCACCGCGCGTTGCAGAAGCGACACCGCGCCGAGTTCCGCCTCCCCCGTCTCCGGGTCGACCGTGTCCTCGAGCTTCCCCCTGTGGTACCGGACCCAGCCCAGCGAATCGACGATGTTCGCCTGGTCCGGCCGGGCGGCGTAGGCGATCTCGATCAGCCGCTCCGCCTCCGCGAGGTCGCGTCCCGCCTCGAGCATGGAGTAGCCCAGGTCGTTCGCGGCCCAGGGGTGGGCCGGGTCGTACTCGAGCGCGAGGCGAAGGTAGTCCCACGCGACGGACTCGCCCGGGTCGTTGTCCGGGGTATAGAGCGCGAGCAGGTACGCGAACTCGGCGGGCTCTCCCGTGTCGGCGCCGTCCCATGGGTCGGGGCGCAGCACCGACCAGGCCTCCTCCAGACGATCCGCGTCCCGCAGGCGGTTGATGAAATCTCTGCCCCGGGCCGCGTCCTCTCGAACCACGACGAGGCGGAACCACTCCTGCAGCGCGGGCGCCTGCATGGACTCGCTCGTCTTGAGCGTGCGCATCGCGAGCCAGTCGAATGCTCGGTCGGGGCTCCCGCGCTCGACGATCATGTCGGCGGCGCGTCGCAGGAACGCCCGCTCGAGGTTCACGGGCGCCGGGCCCCGTCCCGCTCGGGTGTTCGCCTGCCCGATCGCGTCTTCCGCGGCACGCTGCAGCGCCGCGACCGGCGCGTTCTCGCGATCGAGCAGGAGCAGGCGCAGCTCGTGGACGCCCGGCGCAAGATCAACACCGCGAGCGATCCCCCACGCGAGCAGGTCGAGCGTCGCCTGCGCCGCCTCGGGCTCGAGCAGCGGGGGGCGTGAACGCCCCGTCGCCGGGATTGAATCGACCACAACCGCCGCCCGCGTGATCGCGCTCGAAACGACCCGACGCTGCGGCGATGTCAGCCCCGCGTCCTCCGGGATCGGGCGTAACGCGTCCCGGATCGCGACGAGGGTCCCGCCGAGCGGCGCCTCGCCTCCCAGGGCGCGCGCGTGCAGTTCCGCGAGCGCGACGCTGTCGCCGATCGATCGGGGCGAGGGCGAAAGCCGCTCGAGGGCGAGCCGATCCGCGCGTTCCCGATCCTGCAGCGCGTCGCGGATGATCTGCTCCCGCAACGGCGCGAGCGAGTGATCGCCCGACGCGTCCGCGTAGTGCTCCACGAGCGCAACCGCGTCCGCGGGCGTGTCCCCGAGCACGAGCCCGCCCACCAGCAGACGAATCGGGCCCGGCGCGTTGGGATACGCCTCGGTGATCTTCCGGACGAGATCCAGTTCGTTCTCGTCGGCGCGGCTTTCCGCCGCCCGTTGCCTCCACAGGCTCAGCATCGCGTCGAGCCGAGCGGGTTCCGTTGGTGCCGCCTCGAACAGCGGGACGATCACGCCCGCGGCGTCGTCTGTCAGCCCGCGTCGGAGCAACTGCCCGCCGAGTATGGCGCGGAGCAGATCGCTATCGGGGACGACCTCCCGGAGCCGGCGTCCGGCGGCGGCGACCGCTTCCTCATCCGGTGCGGCCCCGTCGGGCCCGTGCAGCGCGAGCATCGCGGCGTAGATCCGCTCGTCCCGCGGGTCGGCATCGAGCGCCCGCTCGAGCGCGTCCCGCGCGGCTTCCGGGTCGCCCAGCAGGGTCGCGAGCGCCGAGCGCTCGAGCAGCGCATCCACGGGGCGGACCGTGGCGTCATCGGTCGTCGCGGGGAGCGCCGCGTACGCCGCACCGAAGCGCTGCACGGCGCGGAGCGCGAACGCCCGCGCCATCGGGTCATCGCGGAGTCGCTCGATCGCGGTGTCGGCGCTCGACCAGTCGCCCAGTTCCGCCGCGAGGCGGGCGCGCAGCGCGAGCTCCGCTGGCTCGTGCGGCTCGGGGAGCCCGCGCAGCATCGACTCCGCGCGTTCGATCGAGCCGCGATCCGCGTGCATCAGCGCGAGTTCGCCCAGCAGCATCAACCCGCCGCGGTCGGTTCCGATCGTCCTCTCGATCGCATCGACGAGCCCCGCGGGGAGCCCGCGAGCAGTCGACAGCGCCGCCGCCGCGTCCGCGGCGAAGCCGGTGCGCGTGCTGGCCAGTTCCCCCGCCCAGCGGAGGGCAGACTCCGGATTCTCCCGAGCAAGGGCTTCAAGGCCGTCGCGGATCAGCGCTTGCCGGCTCGGCGCACTCAGCGATGCGTCGGTCGTGAGTTCGCGTTCGAGCAGGCGGATCGCATCGCGCGTCGGGAGGCTCGCGGCGCGGGCCGCGATCAGTCGTCCCCGACGGGTCGGCGATCCCCGATCGTCGATCGTTGCGAGCGCGTCGGCGAGGGCGTGCCGCGGGCGGATCAGCCGGGCGAGTTCGGCGAGCGCCGCGGCTCGTGCCGGCGTGATACGGGCTCCCTCGCGGATTTCCTCGAGGAGGATGAGCGCGGCGCCCGCGTCGTTCCCGCTCCGGCGGAGCGCATAGATCAGGCGTTCCTGGACAGGTGGGGCACCCGGGATCGCGCGCGCGGATTCGTACGCCCCGATCGCGTCGGCTTCGTCTCCGAGGGCGAGCCTGGCATCCCCGAGGCGCACGAGCAGCGGCGCTCGCCGACGCTGCAGCGTCGCGGCTTCACGCCCGAGATTCGTCGGGACCCGCGCCACATTCGGGATCTCGATGCCGACCGCGAGGGAATCGGCGCCCGCGGAGGTGTAGCCCAGGTCGAGCAGGGCTTCGCCCAGCGCCGCGGCGGCGACGAAGGACACGAGCGGGTCCGCGTGGGGCGGATCGGCGCGCAGGGCGCGGAGGAGCCACCCCGCGGCGCGGGCGGTCTGCCCGCTCTCAGCGGCGTGCAGACCCGCGAGGGTGAGCCCCTCGGGCTCGTCGAGCCCCAGTTCCGCGGCACGCGAATAGGCAAGCCCCGCGGAGTTCTCGAACCGTGCGGCACGCCTCGCGTCTCCCAGCGCGCGCCAGACGGCGGGCGCACCCGGATCGAGGATCGTCGCCCGCTCGAGCATCGCGATCGCGTCCGTCGCGTCGCCGCTCGCGAGGGCCTGGCGCGCGCGCGCGTACAGCGTCAGCGCTTCGCTCTGTTTCTCAGCGCTGGGCGTCGCGAGATCGCTCTCAGGTTCTGGGTCAGACGCGCCCGGACGGTCGGGCGATTCGGCTTGGGTTGCCGCATCCGCTTGGGCGATCAGTGTCGCCGCGTCCAGTTCTGCAAGCGGTGTGAACGCTCGCTCGGCGCGGGGGTCCGTTTCGCCGATCGGCGCGAGAATCGGGTCGGGCGGGGTGAGGTCCCGTGACGATGCGGCCGGGCGCTGCGCCGCTTCCCGGAGCCGCTCGAAGGGATCGGCATCGACCAGCGGTCCCGATCCCGAGCAGGCGGGGAGCACGACGACCCCGGCGGCGAGGCACACCCACACGCCGACCCGTGCGGCGGCGACGCGGGATGCGCGGGCGCACCGGTTCATGCCGTCTTCCTGCTCCGCTTCTTGGTGGTCTTCTTGGACGCGGCCTTCTTCTTGGCGGTCGATTTTCCGGTCGCCTTCCGCGTCGTCTTCTTCTTGACGGTCCGCTTGGGTGGTTTGAGCGCGAGAACTTCGAGCGCCTGGAAGCTGCCCAGCGCCTCGCCTGCGCGGAGCGAACGCTCGCACCGCGCCGCGAGTTGGGCCTCGTCGGTCCCTTCCTCGATCACGCCCGCGGCGTCGAACAGGCTCAGGAGCACCCCGTCGACCGGGAAGACATGCACGGCGCAGCCGACGAGGGCGACCCGGTTCGCGGCGTATGCCGGGAGCCCGGGCAGGGATTCCAGATAGGCTTTCGCGTCGCGTTTGTTCTCCTCGCGGAGGTGGGCGAGGGTGATCCCGTTCTCACGCTGGAAGATCTCGTTGAGGGCGCTCCGCATGCGGGAGAAGCGGGCCTCACCCAACGGGTCTTTGGGCGTGATGAGCCCCGCGGCCTCGTCGGGCAGCATCACGCGGAGTTCGTTGTAGTCCACGACAATCTCGCGGAGGCGGGCGAGCGCGTCCGCGACCCCGGCGCGGGGGGCGTTCCACGAGAGACACGCCACCACGAGTTCATGGACGAGTGCGTCGTCGGTCTCACGCGGCGCGAGCGAGACGGCATCCTCCGGAGGTGCCGGGAGCCCGCTCAGGAACGCGTCGAATGCCTTGTCGGATGCGTCTCGCTTCACCCTTTGTGCTCCTGGTCGCTTGCCGAGGCATCGTTGCCGGCCGAGGAGGGTTCATCCAACCCGTCGTCCGGATGCTCGTGCCCTGGAGCCTCGTCGCCGTCGCTCGCCTCGCTCGCGCGGTTGATCGCGGCGAGCAGTTCGCCTTGTCTCTTCAGGCTGGCGTCGGTCACGAACTCGAGATGGGGCATGTCACGCAGGCGCACCTTATTCATCGCCCCGCGGCGGATCCGGGCGCCCGCGGCTTTCAACCCGTGCATGGTGAGGTCCTGCTTGTCCTCCGGGAGCACGGAAATCATCACCGTCGCGTTCTTCCCGTCGTCGCTGAGCTTCACGCCCGTCACGGTGACCAATCCACGGATCCGCGGGTCCGCGAGGCCCCGGCTGATGACCTCCTGGATCGCCTTCAGGAGCACCGACTCGCGCTGTTGCTTCCGCTGGCTCATCCGGCTCCCCCTCCCGCATCCGACCCGCGCGCGGCGGCATGGTCGTCGGTGTCGTCGACATACGCGAGGAGTTCATCCGCGAGCGCCGCTTCGTCGAGTTCCTCCGCTTCGGGCGTGTCGGTCCGCTTGGGGCGGATGAGTTCCCGCTGGGCGAACCCGAGCTCGGCGTCGCGCAAGCCCCGGAGTTTCTCGGTGATGCGGTCGAGCGTCGCACCGATCTGCTGCCCATCGGTTCCGACGACGACGAGGGCCAGCACCGCCTGGTTGAGCACCTCGAGAGACCCGACTTCCGCAACCGCGACCATGTGCTCGCGGTGCAGCCGGTCCTTGACGGACTTGACGACGGACCGCTTGTCCTTGAGCGACTCGGCGCCGTGGATGAGCAGTTCGAAATGGAGGAGGCCGATGATCATGCCTTCGCGGGGTTGCTGTTAGAGCGTCCGCTTCACCTCGACCTGCTTGTAGCACTCGAGGATGTCGCCTTCCTTGATGTCGTCGTAGCCGACGATCTTCATGCCGCACTCCATGTTCGCGCGGACTTCCTTGGCGTCGTCCTTGAACCGCTTGAGCTGCTCGAGCACGCGGTCGTTCTCGATGACGATGTCGTTGCGGGTGACGCGGATGAGGGCGTCCCGCTGGACGATGCCGTCGGTGACCATGCAGCCCGCGATCGTGCCGACCTTGCTGACCTTGAAGACCTGACGCACCTCGGCGTGGCCCAGCACTTCCTGCTTGAGCTCGGGCTCGAGCAGGCCCTCCGCGGCCTTCTTCATGTCGTCCACGATGTCGTAGATGACCGAGTAGGGGCGGATCTGCACGCCCTTCTGCTCGGCGGCCGACCGGGCCTTGCCCGACGGGATGACATTGAAGCCCACGATGACCGCCTTGGACGCCTCGGCGAGGCCCACATCGCTCTCGGTGATGCCGCCCACCGCGGCGTGCAGCACGCGGACCTTCACCTCGTCGTTGCTGACCTTCTCGACCTCGTGCTTGAGCACATCGATCGAGCCCTGGACATCCGCCTTGATGACGACGGGGATCTCCTTGAGTTCCTTCTCGGCGAGCTGGCCGAACATGCGGTCCAGCGTCATCTTGGGCTGGGCGAGCTGCTCCTGACGCTCCGCGTGGCGCCGCTGCTCGGCGGCCTGCTCCGCCTTCTTGAGCGTGTCGACAATGTAGAACTTGTCGCCCGCGTCCGGGAGTTGGTCGATGCCCGAGATCTGGATCGGCATCGGGGGCGAGGCCTCCTTGAGCCGCTTGCCGCGGTCGTCGGTGATGTCGCGCACCCGGCCGAACGCGCGCCCCGCGACGATGAAGTCGCCCACGCTCAGCTTGCCCTCCTGCAGGAGAACATTCATCACCGAGCCCCGGCCCTCCTCGGGGCGCGCCTCGATGACGGTGCCCTGGGCGGGGCCCTCGAAATCGGCGGTGAGCTCGAGCACCTGCGCCTGGAGGTCGAGGATCTCCAGAAGGTCCTGGATGCCCTCGCCCTTGATCGCGCTGACGCGCACGACCTCCGTCTCGCCTCCCCATTCCGTGGGGTTGAGTTCGTGCTCGGCGAGCTGGCCCAGGATGCGCTGGATGTTCGAGTCCGTCGCCTCGGGCTTGTCGATCTTGTTGAGCGCGACGACGATGGGCACGCCCGCCGCCTTCGCGTGGTTGATCGACTCGATGGTCTGGGGCATCACGCCGTCGTCGGCCGCAACCACCAGCACCACGATGTCGGTCACATTCGCCCCGCGGGCGCGCATGCTCGTGAACGCCTCGTGGCCGGGCGTGTCGATGAACACGACCGTCCGGTCCTCGTCGCCGATCGTGAGCGGGACGCGGAAGGCGCTGGTCGCCTGGGTGATGCCGCCCGCTTCGCCCGCGGCGACATTCGCGTTGCGGATCCTGTCGAGCAGGCTGGTCTTGCCGTGGTCGACATGCCCCAGGATCGTGACGACGGGGCCTCGTCCCTGCTCGTCGATCTTCTCTCGCTCCTCGAAGGCCTCCGAGACCGCCTGCTCCGCGGTCTTCTGCTCGGTGACCTCGAGCTCGATGTCCCACTCGATCATGATCTCCTGGGCCTTCTCGGGGTCGATCCCGGAGTTGATCGACGCCATCGTGCCCTGCATGAAGAGCTGCTTGACGATGTCGGCGCCCTTCACACCGGTCGCGGCGCTGAGCTCCTTGATCGTGAACGGCGCGGCGATGCTGACCTTGCCGCCGCGCTGGGCGGGGGTCTGGGGGCGGTCCATCTCCTGCCGACGCATCTGCTGGCGCCGCTGCTTGAGATACCCACCCGATTTGTTGAGGCGGGCCTGCCGCTCCATGAGGTCCTGCTCGGACCAACCGCCCGCACCGGCGCCGCCCGCGTCGCCGCGTCGGCGTGAGGGCACGCCCTCGCCGCGCGTGCGCCGTCCGCCCGCGCCGCCCGGACCGCCGGGGCCGCGCCGGGGGCTGCGACCCCCGTCGTCCATGGGCCCGTCCATCGGTCCCCCGAACCCGCCGCCCGGCCGCGGGCCGCGACGGGGACGGGGCGGCTCGATCCGCTCCGGCGCCTCGACGCGCACGACCTTCGGGCCCGCGAGCTGGATCTTCTCTTTCTTGAGATCCTCGATGCGAGGGCCCGCCGGGGTCACGGTCTTCGGTCGCTCCGGGACATTCATGGTGGGGGGGGCGATCGGGCCGCTCCGCTTCGGAGGCTCGGTCACCGCTCCCGAGGACGCACCGTCCTGCTCGGGCTGATCCGCGGATGCCGCCGGGCGGGCGACGGGCTCCGATCCCGAGCCCTCGGCCTTTGCCGGTTCGGGTTGCGGATCCGCCGCGGGCGGGGTTGTGCTCAGACCCGCGGGGATCGTCGGGGCCTTGGGGGTTGCGCTGGGCTCGGGTTCCTTCGGGGCCGTCGCGGGCGGGGCCTTGGGTGACTCGTCCGCAGCCTTGTCGGGGGCCTTCGTGTCGTCCTTTGCCGCGGCATCGGCCTTCTCGTCGCCCTCGTCTTTGGGCTTCGCCTTGGCGCGGCGGGCCCGCTTGGGAGCCTTGACCTCTTCGAGATCGACCTTCTCGGTCGTCTCGACCGCGGTCGCGGTGCCGCCCTCGCCCGAGTCGGCGCTGAACCACTCGCGGATCGTCGCCTCCAGGCCGGCGCTCACCGTGCTCATGTGGTTCTTGATCAGCGTCTCCGGGATGCCCTCGTGGTGGCATTTCTCCACCACCGCCTTGGACTTCACCCCGAGCTCTTTCGCGATCTCAAAGACACGCTTGGCCAACTGATCCTCCGTCTCGGCCGGCTGGTCCGGCTCGCTCGATCCGTCCGCCCCGCTGCGGGGCGGTCATGCCCCGGTGTGGGGCGCTCTGGTCCATTCCCGATGCCGCCGCGTGGAGCGCGGCGTCGGGTTATTCGTTCCCGCCGCCCAGGATGTCCGCGGCGCGGGCCTCGTCCTCGGCGTTCGTCTCGACTTGCGGCTCCGCGGAGGCGGGTTCGCCCGACGCTTCGCCCTCCCCGCCCGATGCCGCCGGAGCCGCGAGTGACCCCGCGGAAAGGATCGCGGCCGCCGCGGTGTCGGCGTCCATCTCCCCGCCCTCGCCCGCGAGCAGCCGCTCGGCGGCTTCGCGCTCCGCGGCGCGACGCGCCTCGGCTTCCGCCTTCTCCTTCTCCTGCTGCTCGGCGACTTCCTTGGCGCGGACCGACACCAGCTCGAGGATCTTCTCGACAGTCTCTTCGTCCGCTTCGAGTTCCGCTTCGAGCACCTCGGCGCCGACTTCCTCGATGTCGAACACGCTGATCATGCCCAGCGCCGCGAGGCGATCGACCTTCTCCTCGTCGATGCCCTCGACCTGCATGAGCGTCTCGCTCATGATGTCCAGGCCCTTGGTGAATTCCTCGGGTGTCAGGATGTCGACATCCCAGCCCGTGAGCCTTGCGGCGAGCCGGACATTCTGCCCGCGCTTGCCGATCGCCAGGCTGAGCTGGTCATCCCGGACGACCACCGTCGCGCGACCCAGCTCGAAGCACAGGCTGATCTCGTTGACCTCCGCGGGCTTCAGCGCGTTCTGGATCAGGATCTGGCTCGACTCGTTCCAGCGGACGATGTCGATCTTCTCGCCGTTGAGTTCATCAACGATGTTCTTGATCCGCGAGCCGCGGACGCCCACGCACGCGCCGACGGCATCGACCTTGCTGTCGATCGACGACACCGCGATCTTCGTGCGGAACCCCGCCTCGCGCGCCATCGCCTTGACCTCGATGATCCGCTCCGCGACCTCGGGAACCTCGACCTCGAAGAGACGGCGGATGAAGTCCGGATGCCCCCGGCTCAGGTAGATCTTCACCTGGCTGCCCATGTCCTTGACATCGAGGATGAGCGCCCGCACGCGGTCGCCCGCCGCGAATTGCTCGCCCGGGATCTGCTCGCTGCGGAGCATGACCGCCTCGGTCCGGTCGAGCTGGACGATGAGCGCACCGTGGTCGTAGCGCTGCGCCGTGCCGGTGACGATCGTCCCGACCAGCTTGCTGAACTCGTCGAGCGTGCTCTGGCGCTCGTCGTCGCGGAACCGCTGGATCATGACCTGCTTGAAGGTCTGCGCCGCGATGCGTCCCAGCCCCTCGGGGCTCAGGTCCATGGGCTCGCCGTGCCGGAGGACTTCCATCTCGCCGCTCAGGCGGTCGATCGTGCAGACGAATTCCTCCTGGTCGAGCGTCTGGTAGTGCTTGCGCATCGCGCTGACCATCGCCTGCTCGAGATCCGAGATCAGCAGTTCGCGATCGATGTTCCGGTCGCGCGCGATCGAGTCGAGGATCCGCATCATCTCCGCGTTGTTCATCGCCTGTGTCCTTCCGCCGGCGCCGGAGCCCGGCTTGTCCGAAATGTCGGGTTGCCCTGTTGTCGAGTCCAACCTGCCCGCGGGCGCCGGAAGGCCGGCCCCCGCGCCGTCTCGCGACGGATCAAAAAAACGAACCGCGAGCAAACCAGTCTGCTCGCGGCGGGAGACCGGCGGCATCAACCGCCGGGAACCGGGATGGAACGGGCGCTCACTTCACGCGAGCCCCTTCCCATCGCCCGGTTGCGGGCGGGGGAACCACGACGACGCGGACCGCGCCTTCCGTGTTCCCGAGATCAACGAACATCGGTGTCCACCGTGTTCACCGCCGAACCTCCACACCTCTGGGGAACAAATGTACCCCGCGAAGCATAGGACCCCCGCGCGCACACGGACCACACGCGCCCCGGACAGGTGAGAGAAGCGGACTTCGCGATCCGATCCCGCTCCCGAGCAGGTCAGACCCGGTCGCCGGGCTCGATCTTCCGCGAGATCTTCACCGCTCGGTTCCGCCTGCATTTGCCGACGCTGCCCAGGAACTTCTTCTGCCCCTCGACGCACAGCAGGACCGGATCCGCGATCGATTTCTCGGTCAGGATCAGATCCCCCTCACTCAGGGAGGCGAGATCGCGCATCGTCATGGTCGTTTCAGCGAGGATCGCGCTCACACCAACCGACGCACGCGTCAGCGAGCCCTCGATCCGCTCCTTGGAAACCGCGACGCTCGCATCGGAACCGATGCTGAACCAGTTCTGGGTGGACAGGTCCTCCATCACCGGCTCGATGACATTGTACGGAATGCACAGGTTCATCGTGCCGGCGCGGTTCGAGAGCTTCATCTCCAAACCAACGACGACCACCACCTCGTTCGGGGGGACGATCTGGACGAGCTGTGGGTTGCTCTCCGTTGCGCTGATCTCGAAGGTCAGGTCCTTGACGCTCTCCCACGCTTCGCGGAGGGCTGTGAGGCCGTAGTTGGTGACGCTCTCGATGAGTCGGGTCTCGATCAGGGTCATAGGGCGCTGCGGAATGAAGAGTTCCGAGCTCGTGCCGCCCAGGAGTCGGTCGATGATCGGGTAGATGATTAGCGGGCTGATTTCGAGGCACATCTGCCCCTTCAACCCCTCGGCGCTGATCAGGTTGAAGCTCGTGGGATTGGGCAGCCCGCTGACGAAGTCGCCGTAGGTCATCTGTTCGCAGGTCGCGACGCGGACCTCGACGATGGCGCGGAGAAAGCCCGATAACGCCGCACCGAAGTTCCGAGCGAACGACTCATGGAGTGTCTGGAGCGCCCGCATCTGGTCTTTGGAGACCCGCTCGGGGCGTTTGAAGTCGTACCCCCGGACCTCGGCCGCTGAGATGTCCTTTCGGGTCCGGCTGAAAATCTGCTCGGAATTGTCGGACTCCTCGACATCGCCGCTTTCCACCGCGGCGAGCAGGGCATCGACATCTCCCTGGTCAAGAACATCGGACATGCGAGCGGACACCTCCCGTGCGCACGAAGACGCACCGAGTGATATCGGCAGGGGGTCTCGCAAAACTTGACGCGCCGCTCGCCCCCCGGCGC
>MDTD01099509.1_pt1 | contig 31871 bp, 27 predicted proteins | sample 811221 | NCBI WGS metagenome assembly MDTD01 (sample SAMN05326646, study PRJNA326480) | marine metagenome | isolation source: seawater | place: Pacific Ocean: South West | collected 2011
CGCGTGCGCGCCTTCTTCCACCATGCGCCGGCGCATCTGGGTGAAGCGATCTCCGTTCCAGATGTCCGCGACGGTTTGTTCGTTTACGTTCCCCAGCACTGTGTTGTTGTTGCAGCACATGGTGACATTCCCATTCGGATTGTTCACCTCGAAATGGGCCCAGGGATGTTTGCAGATAAATTTACTCAAACCGGCATCCTTTGTGTCAGCGTGGAAGCGTTCCGGAAGCCACCTCTCCGGAATCACAGGTGACCTCTTGCCACTTCATCTTGGCTATCATATTCCGCCCTCGGGCGCGAGCACTGACCGCCAGGCGGGTAAATCTACAGGTGCCATAATTTGCGCCCATTCGGTTTTCTCAGGTGGTTGCGGGTGAGCCAGCGTTTCGGCGAGTTCCCTGGCAGTGCATTCCGGCACATTGACGCCGTCCGGCAAAGTGTCGGGCGCCACGCGGTCGTCGGGTAAAAACCGGTAGGTCGGAACACCGGCGAGCATGCCTTCAAGCCCTGTGGTGCCGGTACTGTATATGACAGCGCGGAGTCCCCTGCTTGCCGGTATTGTCAATGGTGTTCGTTTGAGATTTTGTGTTTCGTGAATCGTCATCGGATAGAGCGGGTGATCTTTCACTATAAATTCCATTCGGTCGAACGGGGGGGCCGTAACCGCTTCCAGCATTTGGCGTGAGATAGGCCGGATAGACGACAACGCGACGTAAACCGGCCCGGCAGGATCGTGATAGGAAGTCCCGCCCGGCATTACCCGGAACGCGCCGCCGATTTTCAGCCGGGCTTTGTCATGGCCGAGACCTGCAAGTTGGTCGCGATAGGCGGGCCCGTTGCACATGATGGTGTCGGGCAGGCTACCGAAATCATCTGGATTGCTATTAGGGCTGAAATTGAACTGATGACGACCGATAACAGCGTGCTGATATCCTATTGTTGTCGTCCCGTGCCGGCGAGCTGTGCGCGCGAAGCTCCGTTCCCACGGGTGATTTTCCCATGGCCAGGCAACGGATCGGGGACGGGCGTCGGCAATCCAACGATTCTGACAGTGTATCTGCCATTTAGTCATGGCAAGGGCGCCACCACTGTTTTCATGGGCCACCGCACGGCGCAGCAGCCAGTGTTCCCGACTGGACACCATATCTTTCGGCAGCCTCCACCACAGACCGAGCAGACTAACAGCGAAAACCGAGTTACCCCAGGCATGTAAACTGAAACTGCGACCGTCGGTGCACAATTCGCGGCTGCGCTTGGCCAGGCAATCCGTGTGAAGTGCACGGCGCAGTGCAGGAATTTCTCTCATCAATTCACCGAAATAGGCATCTTTACCGTCCGTGCCGCTGCCGGGGTGGCCATAGACCAGTATCACGGGCCCGTCGTTTACAGCGGCCTGCCGGGTGCGGCGTAGCGCCATCGCGGTAAAGATCAGGCGAGGTACAAGCCGCACGCGGGCGGCAACGCCACGAAGGACCAACCTTGCGGCTGTTGGCCATTTGAACGGCGGCTGTCCCGCCGTCACGCCTGTGATTGTCGCCAGATGCCGAAACAACCACGGATCGTCGCACAACACCAGGGTTTGCAAGGGCTCTTCGGCGAGTTTTTCGACAAGCCTGCTCCAGGCCAGCATTAAACCGAAATCGTTGATATAGGCGGCACCAGTCGCGGTGTGGGATAGTCCGCCGATGCTATTTGCGCCGATCTGACGGGCCAAGGACAGCCATGACTCTCGGATGTCGTCGAAGCAGTTCTGCAATTGCCGGGGCAAGTCGACAAGCCGGCGATCCTTCTCCAGAAACGATGGCGTATCCGTCACCGCTACCCAAGCATCGTATGCCTGATCGTCCGGCGGCATTGACGAGCGGTGCAGCAGCACTGGCATGGCTACAGCCAGTCACCGCCGGTCAAGGGGATCATCTGGCCGGTCTGGAAAGAACTCCATCCCGACAACAGGTAAATAATCAACGCCGCTACCTCATCTGGGTGGCCACCGCGTTTTAGCGGAACCAAGGCTGCGCGTTCCGCCATCTGACCTTCGGTTTGGTTGTGCCAACGCTCATGAAACCCGCTGGCGATGAAGCCGAGTCGGATGCCATTGGTTAGAATACCGTCGGGTGCGCCCTCGCGCGCCAGACCCTGAACCATCGCCTCGGTGCCTCGTTTTGCGACGGCATATGGGAAAGATTTTGGGCTGCCGCCGTGGAGCGCAGACTCGGTCCCGGTCAGAACAATACGACCGCCGGTTCCCTGGGCGCGCATGCGCCGCAGAGCAGCGCGGGCAAGAAAGGCGGGATGATTAAGGTTGATCTCGATCTCGCGTTGCCAGTCGTTGCCGGACATGTCGTTCCAATGCCCGCTGAAATGGATCGCACCCGATAGGACGACGAGGCCGTCGATACCGCCGGCCTTTTCGGCAAAACCGTCAACCAGAACGTTGCAATCGTGTTCGTCTGATATTTCGCGTTGCAACGGAATGACCCGTGGGTCACGGCTCTCGAATTTTTGCGACGCACCATGGGCGCCAATCAGACAGTCGTCTCCTTCAAGAAGCATCGCAACAAGCGCCTGCCCAAGCCCGCCGGTGGCGCCCGTAATCAGAAGTTTCATCCCGGCTGGTACACGCGGCACCCAGTCGGGACGGACAAATTCATTGGTCATTTATAGGCATCCTGTAGCACGGAGAGGCTTTCGCGAATTGCGGATAAAGGATCGTCCGGTCCGATCATCTTCTGTTCTATTGACACATAGCCCTGGTAACCGATATCCCGCAAACAGGCGCCGGCCGCCGCATGGTCGACAGTGCCAGACGAACCCAAAATCTCGAAATCTGGTTCGTTGGCATGAAAATGGACCAGATCTCCAGCGACGGCTGCAAAGGTAGCCGGCGATAATTCGTTATTGGCGGCAAGCGCCTTTGCGTCGATTTGCACCCGTAAAGACGGGTGTCCGACTGCCCGTACGATGTCCTGCGACTGCAGCACCGAATGAATGAAATCGGTATCGTTGGGTGCCAGCGGTTCGAGACAGAAGCAGGTTCCGTGACCGTTTATACGGTCGGCCAGCTCACTGAAAAAAGACACGGTCCGATCGACCGCATCGGCTTCAGGGACGGAGCCGCGATGGCGACCGCCACCCCAAATCAGGGTATGCCCGCCAAGATCCCGGCATACACCGGACAGATGAATGAAAAATTCCAGCAAGCCGTCGCGTTGTTCCGATGTGCCAAATAATTCGAGTTCGCGGTGATCGAATAGGAGGGAATGGAGCCCGACGACTTCGAGGTCCGCGGCTTCTATCTTGTTTCGGTATTTCGAGACGTCATCCGCAGTCAGCCCTTTCCAGGTATCCTCCCAGATCCGGCTTGGGGCGACTTCAATGCCTTGCACGCCCAGCTCCCGCAGGAGCGAGAGCTCCGGTTGATGATGATGGGCCGGCAGGGCGATATTTGAAATCGCGTGCTTCAACAGTCGTTTTCTGGGTTCGAGGTTGGTTTGCTAAGGGCGCCGGCCGTGGACAGTTGCGCGAATTCGGCATTCCGTGCGTTCAATTCGTCGAAACTGCCATGGTCGACGACCATTCCGTTTTGAATAAACACGATGCGGTCGCAATTTCTGACCGTGCTCAGTCGATGGGCGACAATCAGGACGGTGCGAGAGCCCGCCAAGGATTCGATTGCCCGAGTGATTTCCGTTTCCGATACGTTATCCAGCGCTGATGTTGCCTCATCGAAAACCAGAATATCGGGGTCTCGGTATAGCGCGCGCGCGATCGCAATTCGCTGGCGTTGTCCGCCGGATAAACGGGTGCCCTGTTCGCCGATAACCGTGTTTACGCCATCGGCAAGCGCCCCGACGACATCGTCGAGATACGCGAGGCGTACTGCCTCGGCAATTTTGGCGTCGTCTATTTCTGCATCCAGCAGGCCAAAGGCTATGTTTCTCCTTATTGTATCGTCCAGCAGGTAAATCTGTTGCGGCACGAAACCGATTCGGCCGCGCCAACCCGAAATGTCCGTCATGATGTCTGCGTCATCGACAGATACCCGGCCGCTGTCAGGCACCAACAGTCCAAGAATGATGTCGATCAGCGTCGACTTGCCTCCACCTGATGGGCCAACAATCCCGATTGATTGCCCTTTTCGGATTGAAAGATTGATCGTGTCGAGCGCAGGAACACCCTCTTTCGCATAAGCGAAGCGGATATCCTTAAGATCAATTCGCTCGGACAAATCGGTGAAAACACTCTGCGATGAGGCACTATCCTGTTCACTATCTCTGTGGCCCTCTACCCAATCCTGATAGAGGGTATCGATATAGGCGGAGCGCTGACGCAATTCAGCACCACTCGACAAAATCCGGTTCAGCGAGGGTAGAATGCGGATCGCTGCCATTCCAAACACACCGAGAGTGGCAACAATTTCTTCGCGCGGGGTTTCGGACGCCGATAACAGGCCCACGAATAACATGAAACCGACCACGACCAAGGTTTCCATGACCAGCCGGGGTACATGCATCGTCGATACAGAGTACGTCTGATAGCGCGCGCGTTGACGTACGATTTCACGAATGCCGCGGTCTAGAAAGCCGTAGGAATTGAATACCTTGATGTCCCGGATGCTTGAAAACGCCTGCATGATCCATTTGATCATGTCTCCTTCAAGGGTTTGCTGACGTGTACCCCAGTGGCGAAAGACAGGTGAAATAAACAGATAGAAAACAACGGCGACGGAACACAACGTCACTGCCAGAAGCATCGTAATCCATGGTTCGATGAAAAACAGCAGCGCAATGGCGGCGATCATCAGAAACCCCTCAAGGGCAATAAGCAGGACATGGCGTATCGCTTCGAATGTCAGCGAAGCACCTGACATCAGATTTCGTAGGATTTCTGCAGAATTGCGTTCGAGATGAAATCTCAGTGGCCGATGCAGATAGAGATTGAACAGATCTGCAGAAAACCGGGTCACTTTCCTATATACGGTGCGGTTAATCAGAAAAATCATGCCGAACAGCAAGACACTTTTCAGGGCGAAAAGACCGCAGAACGCCAATGAGACAATCAGACCACGGCTACCGGCGCTGTCGTCGGGTGGCAGGAACGGTTTGATAAGCCCGACGAATGCGCCCCCGTCACCTCCAAACAACACGATCTGAATAACCGGCAACACCATTCCCAGGCTAACCATCTCGAGCAGCGCGACCAGCAGCATCGGCACCAGGAGCAGACCGAATTCCATCTTCGACCGGCGGTCGATCATAACACTCAGTTTTTTGGCGGGATCTATCAATTTAGGAAATGATGCCGAAGCGCCGGTCGGGATTTAGCGGAAAAAAAAGTTGTTCGTCGGGAATTTTTCGATATCGGTTGTCATGTTGGGCGTCGCCCGCGCCACTTTGTCGAGCTTAAACCCATTTTCCGTCATCATTTTCATAATGGAGTCGTAAACTTCACGATTGTGGGGCTCATTTACCGGCTGCAGCTCCAGCATCAGTGACCGCAGCGCCGGGTTTTTCAAAGTGTTCACTGCCCCCGTCATCACTTTGTCCTGAATCCCGTCGATATCCAGCTTTATATGGTTGGGGACCTGCATCCCGAAGCGTTCAACCAGGTCATCGACCGAAACACCGATCGTATTGAGACGATACGAAAGTTCGATCTCCCTTTGATAATTGTCATAACTTTCGCCAAATGTCGCGCCCGCGCCGCCGGCCGTATCGGCAATCGCCGGGACCATCAGTGCTGATATCGTCGAGCTGTCGTTCATCGCTGCGCAGATCGCTGTGATTTTTTCGGTGACGCCGTTTATCAATGCGTTCTGATTAAGTGCGCGATGATTCTGCGGTAGTGGATCGCAGGCAACGACATTGACCCCGCGGATGACGGCAGCATAGATCGAAAAGACTCCAACGTTCGATCCGATATCGAGGAAATAGTCGTGCTTGGCAAAACCGTCTATCCAGGCAATTGTATCGGGTTCGCGATCAAGCGCACCACCGGCTCGTATTCGCGCGATTTCACTATCGCAATGGAAGCGGATGATGCCTTTGCCGGTATCGACTTTGACGACCCGATCCAAGTCCTCGACAATTTCGACCGCCATTTTCATGTAAGCTTCGCGCGACAACTTGCTGACCGAACGCTCGAAGCCACGGAGAAGCGACCGGAATAATTTGTGCGAAAGCGAATTCGCCTTGTGAACCGACATTAAAAAATCAATCCGCCAGTTTGTGTTGTGAACACGATGCCGTCCCTTCAGGCATTGATCGTTAGGCTTTCAAGTTCTGCCGGGGTCAGCCGGTCCTCGCTGACGCGGAAGGAGTCTTTCGGATTGCTCCTGCAGCCCGTTCCGCCGATGAGAATTTTCTCTTCGAACTGGTCTTCACGAAGGAAATTCTCACGATAGATCGCTTGGTAATGTTCGCGCAGCTCCAGTCCCTTTTCGTCCGGCGTTTCCGCACGCCGGATGTCGTCCCACTCGCTTTTGGGGAAATAGCAATACAGAGGGAGCGTCGCCGCAAGACCATCAATATCGTCAGAACTGACGTAGGGTGGCGGCATCTGAAGCAGAGATTTCGATGTTGTGTGTTTGGTGATAGTTTTATCATCGAGCCAGCCGTTCTTTACGGCAACCGCGCGCAATGACGTGCCTTGATAAGGCGTGAAGATACTAACGGTGAGTGTGTCGTACCCGTCGATCGATCGAACGAGTTCCACCGTGTCCATGATGTGTTCTCGCGTTTCCCCAGGGAAGCCGATTATCAGGTTAACACTGAACGGGATACCGCTTTCGTGAATGGTCTTGAAGCTTTCAATAATCTCTTGGTTCTTCGGTGATCGCAAAAGCACGTTTTTGCGGAACTGTTCGTTGCCGCACTCAATGCCGAACGAAATCCGGAAACAACCGACTTCCTTCAGGCGCTTCATGGCCTCCGGGAAACAGTTTTCCGGGCGAGTGTTGAACCAGAACGGGAGTTTGAATTCCTCATACATGTCACAGAATTCAAAGATCTCTTTTTTCGGTCGCGCTAGAAAGCTGTCATCGATGAAATAGAAGAATTCCGGATCGGTTGCGGCAATCGTTTCCCGCATTTCCTTTTGCAGCACGTCGATTGTCTTGCGCCGTAGGAAATTGCCGACACCCTCCTCTTTCGAAACACTGCGTTGCATCGGTGAATTGCAGAACGTGCAGGCATAGGGACAGCCGCGATAGGTTTCGAACGGCACGGTTTTGAAGATCTTTCCGCCCATCGGCCGATGGAAGCGTTCCTCCGAAAACAAGCGAAAATCTGGTCGAATATGGTTGATGTCGATCAGAGGAGGGCTGGGATTGCGATGGATGCCGCCGTCTTTATCTCGGCACCAGACCCCAGGAACATTGTCTATCGGATCGCCTTGCTTCAGGCGCTTGCAGACTTCTGTGACAATGGATTCGCCCTCTCCGCGGGCGATGTGGGTGATCACGGGGAAATCGAAGCAACGAACCGGCGCCGCTGTCGGGAAAACGCCTCCTACCAAATGGGGAATTTCCAGATCTTCGATAGTTTCCAGCAGGCTGACGGCCTGTAGAAATACATCTTCAACTGTAGAGGCGACGATCAGATCGGGTTCGAAATCCAGCACTTTCTTGCGAAAATCGATGAACATGTTGTCGTGCTTGATATCAATCCCGAGATCTTTCTCGTAATCGAATGCACGGGCCTGGGCGAATTTGACCCGGTTCTGCGGGCTTGATCCGTCGGAGTCGAAATACTGTGTTGTCTCGAAGAGATCGACGTCGCAATCCAGATCGCTCAGCAACCTGGTGAATATGCCGACGGCGAGGGAGGGTACAAGCATCATGTACAAATTCGGGTACAGGATGAGCACCCGGAATTTGCGATCGTTCTGTCGTTCATTTTTCATGAGTTGATCCGCATATTGAGCCGGCAAGTCATTGATAAACCGTAATATAGAGAACCGATACCAATTCGACTAGGAGTCTGAAGTGACCTGTCGACGTTTATCGTCGTTAAAACCGTCGCCCTTCGGGGCGGCGTGCGAACCCCGTGGTGCTAAACCCATATTTGTCCGGATGACATCAAATGGATCGGTCCCGGCCGGCAATCCGAGCCTTTTGAGGTAATCCAGTCGTGGATATATCGCTTCGCCTCTTTCGATGCGTTCAAGCCGCGAAACTGCAGCCGCGGCATCTGTGACGCAAAGTTCCGGGAATTCGCGATAGCAACAGGTTTGGTGCCCTAAAACGTCAGCGACAAAGCAATATGCGCCGCGGTGGATGGATTCGGCGACGAGGCTGGAAATATCTGAAATATGGTACTTCGCCCTCTCTACCAATTCGTATATTGGCGCTTCCGACAGAGTGATATTGGGATAATCGCCGCAATAAATCTGCACAAGTTTATCTAGTTCCGCCGCCGTTAAGAAAGTGACGGGCTTCATCTGTAATAGGATCGATTTGTCCGGAAAAGCCCTCGCGACGGCGTGGGTGATCCGGATCATTTCATCTTCTTCGAAGGCGATTCGAACCGAAATAAGTATGTCGTGGCCGGGCGGGCCGGGTTTACGCAGCAAGTCGCTCGGAATGCCCCATGTGCCGATCGGGTGAAGCCGCATCGATTTGCGCCAGCGGTCAGGGATGACCACTTTTGTGCCGGCAACATACAGATGGTCGAACGCGACATAGCGACTGTTTGGGGCGACATCCGTAAAAGCGGCGTAGACGGCACCGCTTATACCGTGTGACTTCGCTCCATGGCGGGCCAGTTCACCGCCGCGCAGAACATGATCGCTATTGTACTCGTCGCGCCCGATAAAGTGCTGGGGACGGTACAAATTTAGCAGGCCCCGCCATAGGATCGCCTTCCGCGGCAGATTTATCGCCAGAAAGAAATGCCGGGCCGACAGTCTGCCATACCGCCACCAGAGACGTCCGAGCCTGCCGAACAACTCCACGGTGCCGGACAGAAAATCGGCTAGATCAAATCTGCCGTCACCCCACCGGGTGCGCACGCCGGTCACGCCACCCAGCGAACGATCAAAGCTGACAATTTTGCCACCGGTTTCCAGCGCTTCGATAAGGAGTTCTTCCTGAGGATTTCCAAGCCGATCGACTATGCAGAAAACCTGCTCGGGCGAGACGCGCAGCTGCAGGTGCCGGACCATCCAGCTGAGTGCGAGTAGGGCCGCCACGGGGGTAATCAGAGCGTTTAGAGCCAGATCCCAGGCCGCAAACCTGGTCCGAACGTGGGTCGGCGGCACCCCAAAATAAAAGGTGTAGAGGTCCACCGTATCGCGCGCCATACCGATTTTGATAACCTTGCGGCCAGGTGTCGCTTTGTTCAGCGCTTCGATCGCGAAGATCTCGATAGCTTTGTCATAGACGTGATTTGCAGTCAGGTGGTTAAAGGCATATGCGTAATCGTCTGTTTCGCCGTTCGCCTGTGGCAAACGATAATACGCATCCTGCCAGGCTTCATAGCGACCGTACACATTCTGGAAATAGAGGTTCCGGTCCCAGCGCCAGTCGCGAACAAGTTCGGGTGTGTAATCTATCGTCCACCGGACACGATAACGGGCTATGGCCCATTGTGATATCCGGTCAAGCACGGGTTGCATCTGAGGGAGCACTGGGCGAATTGCAACCAGCGTAACTTCCTTCCCCATAAGCGTATGCAAGAGAAACGGCGCCAGAGAAATTTCGTCCAGCACCACTGCATAAAGAGGGCCCGTCTCCTGTATATCGGACGGAGGCGTCGCCGGCTCAGGCGGCATGCAGAATCACTTTCAGAACATCGCCCTTACGTGCTTTCTGCCATCCGTCTTCGAATTCTGCGAGTGGCAGTTGGCATTTTAAATGTTCGTTCAGATCTAGCGCGGGTAGCAGTTCTATCGCTGCCTTGAAATCTGCGGCGGTACTGCCAACTGATCCAATGATGGTTTTGTCATAGGCAGCGATCGCCTCGAACGAAAATTGCTTTTCACCATAGGGAAGACCGAGTAGCAGCAGGGAGGCGTTTGCACTGCTTGTGCGGAGCGCCGTATCCAGTACGTCCGGATCTCCCGTGATCTCGATTAGAACATCGAAAGCGTCGAGCCCCTCCAGTGTTGCAGAAGCCTGTATACCAGTACCATCGAACAGGGAAAGCCGCTTCTCGTTCTGATCATAGGCCGTCACGTCGTGGCCCTGGTAGGTTAGTATGCGTGCGCAGATATGCCCTAGCGGCCCAGCGCCGAGGACCGCACAGCGCCAGGGCGCCGGTTTCAGGGCGAGGCAGGATTGCAGCCGCCCAAGTCCCTTAAGAATGACCGCTACTGGCTCCGCCAGTGAGGCCTTGTCCGTGGCGAGTTCTGCCGGCAGACGGTGTACGAACCGAGCGGGGACAGTGACATATTCGGCATAGGCGCCGTCGCGCCGCATCACGCCGAGTTCAGTACGTTCGGCGCAGCCAATCGGGTTATCGACGCGACAGGCGGCGCATATGCCGCAACTTTGTATACATTCAACGACAACAGGATCGCCCTCTGCTAACCCGCTGACATTTGTGCCCAACGCCGCGATGCGGCCGCTGAATTCGTGGCCGGGGACGATCGGATATGACGCGGTACCATCTTTGTAGTATCCCAGCCGTCCATCGAGAATCTCGAGGTCGGTCGCGCAGATTGCGACATGTTCAACACGGATCAGCGCGTCACCCGGTTTTAGCGGCGGCAGTTCCCGTGTATCGAGCCGCGCCCGACCTGCTGCTTGAATAACGACGGCCCGGGTCCGGCGATTGAAAAAAATCTCTTCCTGCGCTTCACGCGTCATCAACGGATTTTGCGCTATTAGCCCGTTTATCATTCCGCGCATGCGGTGAAGCCGGAACAGGAGCACATCAAACAGGCGCGCGACCCCATTGAGCCGTTCAGCCACGGGGTTGTCGCCGGGGCGAATGCAACGCGTTAAATCCGCAGCCAGCCAGCGCAGTTCGCGAAAAAGTTCACGCGGTATGTGACGACGACCGAGGAGCCCCATTCGGCGGGCGGCAACGGCTTCGCGATAATAACGCCGCTGGACCTGCGGCCAGGTTTCTTCATGTATATGGCGGATCACAGCGGCGGGAACGTAGACGACCCGCCTGTCGCGGCGCAGCCAATGGGATGCCCAATCAGCATCCTCCAGCCCGGTAATCTCGGGATTGAATATTTTCTGTTCCCAAAGCGCGCGCGGAATAGCGGAACAGGCGTTGTTTGCACGAATATTGCGCGAGGTGTCTTCGCGGGGCCGGTCACCGAAAATTCTGTCAAAATCCTCGGCCTCGCTGAATTTTGATCCGCTAACGCCAATCTGGCGACCATAACTCATGGCCACATCCGGATCCGAAAGGGGGGCGATCAGATTGCCAAGCCAGTCGTCGCTTGTAGGGACTGTATGAGCCGAGACGATAACGATCAGCCGCCCGGCGGCGGCCTCAATGCCGACATTAAGACTGTAGCCGAAGGTGAAATCGTGGCTGCTGATTCGCTGAATGCGCGCGCCCCTTTCTGCTGCGATTTCACGAGTCCTGTCATAGGAGCCCGAATCGACGAGTATGACTTCGAAATCCCGATACCGTTGGCGCTCGATAGCATCAAACAGGGCGGGCAGATGCGTCTGCTCGTTAAAGGCGCGAACGATGATCGAGGTTTCTACCATGACGACTAAGGACTTTTGCAAAGGGCGGCGACCAATTGATCCAGCGTGCTGATATGCACGCGTTCCCACGCCGTCGCGCTCGAATTACTGTTATGGGGAGCGATCATTACGTTATCCATCGATCGCAGCGGACTGTCGGCGGGAAGAGGCTCGTCTTCGAATACGTCCATCGCGGCGCCGCCGATATCTCCGTTTTCCAGCGCGCGGACAAGTGCCTGTTCGTCTATCACCGGCCCGCGAGCGGCGTTGATGACGACAGCGTGATTCTGCATTAACGCAAACGTTTTGTCGTTCATCATATGAAATGATTGATCGGTCAAATCGCAATTGATACTGACATAATCAGAGCGTTTGAGAAGGTCTTCCAGACTGGTCATTTCGACGCCGGTTGCCGAAATTATGGTGGGGTCGATTTCACGGATATCGTATCCCAGCAATCCGGCGCCGAAGGGGGCGGCTCGTTCGAGGACCGCTGTGCCGATCGCGCCGACACCAACTACACCGACTACGGACTCATTCATCGCCCGACCGGGAATTTTCTTCCACTCACCCTTTTTCATCGCGCGGTCCATGAACGGCAGGTTTCGGGCAAAGCATAGAATGTAGCCGATCACCGTATCGGCGACAGGGTGTGTGAATGCATTCGGCGTACGGCACACGCGAATCTCGCGCGTCTCGGCAGCGGCGGAATCAATTGAATCGATCCCGGTTCCCCATTTGGCAATGACCTTAAGACGTGGCGCCGCATCCATCACGCGGGCAGTAAACCGGTCGTCGCCGCAAAGGACTGCGTCCACATCCTCGACGAGGGATAGCAGTTGATCTTCCTCCAACCGCTCCTCAACCGGTGCAATCACGGGTTCGAGATCGTATTTCGCAAAATATTCGCGAAAACGCTCTATCTCGGGGAGAAAATACGGCGCGGATACAAGAACGCGATAGGGCATCGTCTTAATAAGCCTTCATCAGGTCGTCAGATTGCATCATCTCGGAAACCAACTGCAAGTCGGCCTCTGTGTCGACTGCGTGCGAGGTGAACTCGGTCTCGACCATGTGCACGGCGTGCCCGTGTTCGATGAACCGCATCATGTCGATAGATTCGGAGATTTCATGGGGAGTGGGCGACAGGGTGGCATACCGGTCAAGCGCGGCCCGGGTAAACGGGATGATACAAACCTGCTTGAAAGCTTCGATATCCGCAAAGCGGTTGTTCGTCAGGGTCGGAATCTCAGATCGCGACATATACATCGCATCGCCCGCCCGGTTGATGACGACTTTGATCGTGTTGGGGTTCCGAAATTCCGCTTCATCCGTTATCCGCGTTGTCAGGTTGACGCATCCAACTGAATTACCGTTGGCAAATGGCGACAATGACTGCGTAATCATGTCGGGGTGGGTCATCGGCTCATCACCCTGCACCAGGACGAAAACATCGCCCTCTAACTTCTCAGCGGCCTCGGCGACCCGGTCGCTGGCACGATCATGTGTATCCGCCGTCATCACCGCATGGCCGCCGAAGGCGCTGACCGCATCCACGATCGTAGTATCGCAAGTCGCGACGACCACCTCGTCAAGCTCGGCGCAAAGCGCCGTCCGCTTGTAAACATGCTCCAGCATGGTCCGACCATGAAGTCGTGCCAGCGGTTTGCCTGGAAACCGGGAAGACCCCATACGGGCGGGAATTACGGCGACGCATCGCATTTTATATCTGACCTATTTTATTTGAATTTGGGGGTAGTGGGGCGATAACTGCAAACATGTGGGCGAGCCAATATCTTTTCAGCCCATGCCAATGAGGGCGTTCAAACGGCGGCATTTTGGGAAACGGAGCTCTCCGCGCCAATGTCAGAAATGATAGCTATCATCGGCAAAATCGAGAAGCGAGTGGGAAAATCGTAATTTACGCTCTTCTGGTTCTCAGCAAATAATCGTCGATCACCACAGCGGCACGCTCCATGCCGCGTCCATCAATAGTGGTCCGGGCGTTCTTTGAATACGCGAGAGCCATGTCAGGGCTATCGCCCAGGAGCCGGATCATCTTGCTCACCAATGTCATTTGCATGCCACCTTCATAACCGAGGTTACAAATGCAGTTTTTTTGCGCGAACCATTCTGCCTCTTTAACGAGGTTCATTTCTTGCGGGAAAACGATGGTCGGAACACCAACTGCAAGAGCTTCATAAACGATCATACCTCCGGTAACCAACGCCACCGAAGAACTGGATAGCAAGGCTGCCATATCTGTTGCACTTATGCCCTTGAACAGTTTGATCGAAGAGCCTTCCGTTCTTGATGTCAATTTTTCGAATTCTGGAAATGCTTGTCCTACGACCAAATTTATCGATCCAAGTGTCTTTAGTTCCGGCGCATCATCGACGAGTTCATGCACCCAGTCTGCCGCGCGATTTCCGCCGCCGGCAACGATCGTCAGCGTTTTTTCCTCGCCCGGTCCTTGCCAAGGAGTGTTGGCGAAAACCGGATCGATCAGCGCATAATCGGCACCGCAGAATAACTGCGCACCATCGGACAGCCCCGAGTATCGGTGGTAGTCGTCCAATACTGTGCCGTTGATAACTAGATCTGCGGCCATCTGGCCACCGTAATCATCGACAACGATAACTGGTATCGCCGTGCCATCGGCACGTTTCGAACAGAAGTTCAAATCCAACACCTGGCAATCGACCAGATAGGCATCCGGTCGGCTCCCCGCTCGGACGAACTCGTCAATGCTAGTATAGTGCGCACGCCCGAAATAAGGCCTGAGCAACGCTGTGTCATGTCCCGCGACAGTGACCTCGGGCTTTGTAGATAAATTGCTAACAAGCCTTCCGCTTCGCACTGCATGCGCGAGGCCGATTTCATGAGTTGCATCGACACGAACCAATAGATTTAGACCCGGCATCTAGCCTTGCTTAGCCATTGTTACCGCAATTTTTGCCGCAACGTCATTTTTTCGTGCCATGTCATAGTCAGCCGTCAGCCATAGGTTAAGGACCTGTTCCCCCCAGGCTCTGGAAGATTCCTGAACGACTGAGTCAATTGTTCGAGGGAAGAATTCCTGCACCGGGGGATAATTGGTGCCGACATCCACATCTGCCATCCGCAACACCGCCACAACTTCATTCCGATGTTTTTTCAATCTTGCCACAAATCGCCATGGACTCGGCTGGGCGAGCGGCGAGCAGATGACGTCGGCACCGACATGGGCCATGGCCTGCCGCCATTCTTCAACATGATAGCAGCGTTTTTCCCTTTCCTCGGCAACACGGTCGAGCGCGGAGAGAATTTGGTCATCAAAAGTTTCAGGAAGTGCAAAACGAGTTCCCGAAATCTCGTAAGGTAAAAACTTTTCATACAGCGAGATCATGTTGCTTGTGCCCACCGGGTCGTTCCGGAGAAGGCGCCGAACCATCATGAGCTGTGCTTCCGTAGCTTCCGCTACCTCATCTAGCAGCGGATAGTGAGCTGCCTGTTTACTCAGGGATTTTATCAGCCCACCGTCATCTGAAAGCAATCCACCACCAGCGCCACCATTGAGCACTTTTCCAGCGCCGAAGCTGACGAGAAGAGCGTCACCCACTGCTAATTTTTTGGCCTGTGCGCTGTCTCGGGCCGTTACCGCAGCGGTATCATTTTCGAGAACAAACCAACCGTTGTTTTTAGCCAAGGCCAGAGTTTGGTCGTACTCCCCCTTGAATCCATAGAGATGGGCCAGCATCACAACACCTGGGGTTGGGAACTCTTCCATCGCTTTGCAAAACGATATGTCGGTCGGCAGACCTGTTGTATTATCTACCGGAACAGTAACAATTTTGATCTTCGCAGCGACCGCTGCAGCGACGACACTGGGACATATGTTTGACGGCAGCAGGAAGGGCGTATCTTTGTTGTTCCCAACCGTCTCCAACAAGGCCGTGAGCGCCGACCTCCCACGTCCGAACAAAACCCCGAAGTCATAGCCAAAAAGATCCGCGGTGCGGTTTTCCGTATCGCGGCGCGATTTGCCTGCAGCGGCCAATTTAGTCCAGTAGGTCCCAGGATATCGGCGTGCCACGTTTGATCGTGGTGGCCGCATGTCGACCAATGACATTGGTTAAGTGTTTTGGCGGCAATCCAAGGGCCGGACGGATCGAGCGGACATCACTTTCGGCAATTTTATCTCCCTCGATAATATCACTTACAGCATAGAGGGAACGTCTGAATTTGAGGCTAGCGGTTTCAGCAATGCTTGGTCCGTAACGAACCTCTCCAAGCGCACTCCAGGTCACTCGGGCGTCCCGGACAAGTTCAGCAAGCTCTGCCGGCTCCAGCGAAAAAGCTGCATCCGGCCCCCCATCGTCACGTCGGAGGGTGACATGTTTTTCGATCACGGTGGCACCCAGAGCAACAGCCGCGATAGCGGTCGTGTTGCCCAGCGTGTGATCTGAAAGCCCGGGCAGGGCGCCGAACGTCCGTGAGAGTTCCGGTATCGATTTAAGGTGGCTATCCGCCGGAGATGTTGGATAGGCGCTTATACAGTGCAGAAGAACAATGCTTTTACAGCCGGCGCCTCGCGCCGCGTCAACAGCGTCCTGAATTTCGGTCCACGTCGCCATTCCGGTTGAAATGATAAGAGGTTTTCCGGTAGCAGCCGCTTTTGCAATGAGCGGCACATCGATGATCTCGAATGAGGCAATCTTATAGGCTGGAGCATCCAACGCTTGCAACAGGTCAACGGCGGTATCGTCGAACGGGCTCGAGAACACCGTGATGCCGAGCTCTTTACCCTTGTTGAACAATTTCTCATGCCAATCCCATGGCGTCGCCGCTTCCTTGTATAATTCGTAAAGCGTCCGTCCCCTCCACAAACCATCCGTGATTTTGAACTCCGGGCCGTCGTGATCGAGCGTAATAGTATCGGCCGTATAGCTTTGCAGTTTAATGGCGTCTGCGCCAGCGTCCCGGGCGGCTTCCATGATTTCAAACGCTCTGGCTAGGTCCCCATTATGGTTCCCGGACAGTTCGGCAATGATATATGGCGGGCAACCTTCGCCGATCTCACGGCCAGCTATTTCGATATTTTGGACTGTCATTACGATAACGCCTCAAAGACGCCTTCCAGTATTTCGTTCATGAAATGTGCATTGGCACCTTTGCCGCGGCCGGCAAAAATCGCGTTCCGGCCGTTTTCTTGGGCCAGTGCCAAAATTTTGTCAGCATTGTCCGCAAAATCGTTTGTTATGATCGGCCATCCGGGACGCACGACCGAAACAGCCGAATAAAGTACATTGGCATTGGCGGGCAAGATTCCCATCTTATGCAAATCTGCCGCAGCACGTGGCACCAGGCTCTCAATGTCGTCGCTATCGGAAAGAACCTCGACCGTAAGATGATGCGGTGGTGGCACACGCGTACCGGTCGGAATATTGGGATACAGTGTAATCCGGAACGGGATCATCTCCGGATCGTAGCAGCAGATAAAATGTCGATCGGTCTGGATTTCTTTATCGAAGACAAAATCAATAACCCCAACGGTTCTAAATTTCGGCGGAACATAATCAGTCGCAATACCGGCCGATCTCAGGAACAGCGCAGGGGGTACGGTCCAGACCAACCTATCTAACGGGAGCTCTGGTCCTTTTTCAAGAACTACTTTTGAAACCCAGTCATCAGCACGCTCAAATGAAGCGATGTTCTGTCCAGTGATGATTTCAACGCCCATCTTTCGACAGCGGCTCTCAAGACCAGACACCCACGCGCCGACACCTCCGGATTTCGGATAGAGTTTTTCGATTTTGGAGTGGCCATCGCTATTTTTTGCCCATGCGATCTTGGCATCGAAATGAGCGGACTTCTTAATTTCCAAACTCGCGTAACTGTCGAGCACAATCAAACGCGTGATCAGGAACGTCAGATGCGCTGTCTGGTGGAGATCGACCAGGTCCATCCCGGTTAAAGCTTTGAGCGTGGGTCTATAGACATGTTGAGTAAAAGTCGGCCCGTAGGTCGCATTTAGATACGCATCAAGATTGGCGAATTCCGTTTTACCCGGAACCGCATTTAGAATTTCTGATAAGCCCCTTGCATGGATATCCGGCGGCAATGTACGCGTATCGATCGACCCACTTTCCTGATTCAATACACCGTTGAAGTAGTTGCCTTCTTTCAAACTATCGGAGAAACGATAACAGTCCTCTAGCTTCAAGTCCTCAAACAACAGATCGTTCGCTGCGGGGACTCTCGTCTGCATCAAAAAATGTGTTCCGACATCGAACGTATGCCCTGAGCCGATTGTGTGTGTTCGCAACAGGCCCCCGACGACATCGGCCTGTTCTATCAGAACAACATCATCACCCTGCTCAGCAGCGATGCGCGCGGAAAACAAACCACTTATGCCACCGCCGACGACAATCGTCCGGTTCGAGCCCGTCATAAAGAATCCCATAGGTAATCGGTGATCATTCAGTCCGCAATCCGGCCAGATAATCTAACGACCTCCGCCGACTCTGGACCGATATTGAAGAGCATATCTATAATGCTTAGATCTGCTAGGAAAGGTAATCCCTGTTCATAAACCGGACTGGAATATTTCTGCCAATGATGCCTGAGGCCGGCATCGTCAAAAAGCTGCTCATCAATATAGGCTGCCGCGCCAGGGTTCGAAACGTAATCCGTAGCACTGACCGCTTTGCAGATAGAGATCAGCATTTCTGTTTTGTGGCCCGTAATAGACAGATCACGGCTGTCTATAATCTGCGCTGACAGGCCAAGCCACGTCATAATTTTGCTCGTGAGCGCAATATTGAGCGCGGCCAGATTTGGCCATTCCTGGTTCAATAACTCTTCAAGCTGAGTGTAATACTCATCAAAAAACGGGCGTTTTCGATACGTATAGTCAAGGCTCTTGAGGTGTTTTTTCACCCACCGGCTGCCGTCGATTTCGGTTTCGTTAATCGACTGCCCAAAGCGGCCTTTCTTTCGGATAGGAACAGATAAATACATATCCTGATCTTTGCCGTTATCGCGAATTCGATTGCGGGTCTGCCAGCTGGTTTTTTCCATCTGCACGTGACCGATGAACACAATCGCATCGCTCAGCGCGATCTTGTTAAAAAGTATCGTACCCGGCATGTAGACGGGCTGATGAGCCGAGATAATCAACGTTTAACGGACTGCATAAATCAGCCAGTCGTTATTGGTATAAGCCCCACCACTCATGCTCAGCGTATTGCGGTCGATTTCCAGTTCCGCAAATTCACTAAACAACGTGCGTACATCGCTTTCGGATAGGAAAGAATGGAGCATACCGTTTTCACCCTTGGCCGGATAATTGTCGGCCGTGCTGCCCTTGATCCGGTAGGTCGTACTTTCTATGCGAATGGCATATTGAATTCTGAAATCCTGGTCACTTCGAGTCATGACAAATGTCCGGCCACCCGGTTTGAGAATGCGGTGAATTTCACTTATCGATTTCTCGAGTTCTGGGCGGTCGAGGTAACAAATCACGCCGTAGCAAAGAACCGCATCGAACGTCTCGTCTTCATAAGGCAGGTCGACAAGCTCAGAAGTCGTGCCGTCGATAACGAGCCCCTCTTCGCGCGCCCTTCTGGTCGTTTCGGCCACACCCGCGGGCGAACGGTCGGTCGCTTTTGTCTTAAAACCTTCCCGCGCCAGAAACACGGCGTGCCGCCCACCGCCGCAGCCAAGATCCAGGACGGTAGTGTCCTGGCGTTGTTGTTCGGTAAACCCACCAAGGGCCCAACGAACGACATCATCTTGCGGATAACGAGGCAAATATCTCGCCTGTTGGTGCAACTCCTCCCAGGAGTCACGGGTGAAAACTTTTGTCTCTGACATTTTCTAATGCACCACCATTACATTTATTCGGGGCAAAATCGGTTGGGGTGCAGCCCCTGGTATAGGGCTTCCGCCAGAATCAGGTCTTCCGGGGTATCAATATCGATGGCGGTATGGGGCGCGACCTTGATTGAAATAAATCCATATTCTCCGATATCCTTATTCTCAGCGAGATTTCGGGAAGAATAAATATCGAACACCCCGGCATCATAAAATTTTTCCGGAATATCCTGAGACCGCATATTCAACGCCGCAGTATTGAGGGCCTCTAGTGCACCGCCGCTTTTCATTTCGAAAGCCCATTCGACCGGCACAGGATAAGGGGCAACCGCCATAAGTGGCTTTTCTCCACCATGCTCCCTGAACACATCTAGCCCGCGTTTTAGGTCCTCAGCCTCGAGAAGAGGAGCACAAGGCATCAACAGAAATATCGTATCAAACGAGATACCTTTTGCAGCGTATTGGTTGACGACCCATTTCAGGACGGGCAATAGCGGCGTAAAATCATCCGCCAATGATGCATCTCGCATGAAGTCCGGTTCAAAACCGAGACCGGCTGCGACGGTCGCGATTTTGTTGCTGTCGGTAGAGACGTGGATTTTATCAAAAATACCGCTCGCGCGCGCCGCCTCCAACACGTAACTCAGCATGGGTCTGCCGCAAAACGGAATGATATTCTTATCGGGTATACGCTTTGAACCACCACGCGCCGGAACGATACCAAGTACTGACATGTTTAAGGTTTACTCAACGGGCCCGAAAAATTGGCTCTACAGCTTTGCCCTCGAGACGATCAGCGAAATCATTCGCCTGGAAAGCAGCCGCGAACATTGGCACGACATCGGCAAAAACCTTCATCGTGAATTCAAATTCTTCATCGCCATGAGCTGCTGTGGGCATATGAATACCGAAATACAACAAGCCGCGTTTGTGACATTCCTGCATAAAGAATGTGCGGCGAATGCGACTCTCTTTCTCGTCGGTATGTGGAAACGCCAGTATCGAATAAGGATCATAGCCAACAAGCTCGAGTGCATCCGACAGGCCAAACTGCCCGATCAAATCGTTTATGCCCTCTTTAAGATTACCGCCATATCCCCATAAATGATCGATCACATTATTCTTCTCCATCTCGGTGATGGTCGCCAATGATGCAGCAAGGGAGATCGCCTCTCCACCGAAGGTGCCGGAAAAGAAAATCTCGTCAAAAACTTCCATATACTCCCGTCGGCCGACAACGGCGGATAACGGCATACCATTTGCGATTGCCTTACCGAAGGTAGCAAGGTCCGGCGTGACGCCTACCAGTTCCTGCGCGCCCCCTAGCGCGAGACGAGCGCCATTGACGATCTCGTCATAGATCAGCAAGGCGCCATTTTCATGAGTGATATCACGCACCGCTTCTAGAAACCCCGGCAGCGGTTCATCGACACTGATCGCTTCCATAATTACGGCAGCAATTTTGCCAGGATGTGCTTCAAAAACTGCTCTCAGTGAATCTGTGTCGTTATATGTGAAGGAATGGGTGAGCCGCTGAACGGCCTCGGGCACCCCTGCATTGCGTGTCGTCGTACCGATATACCAATCATGCCAACCATGATATCCGCAGCAGACGATGTGTTCCCGTTCTGTTATCGCACGCGCCGCCCGAATGGCTGCTGTCGTAACGTCGGAACCGTTTTTGCCGAAACGGACCATCTCGGCGCAGGGAATAATCTGCGTCAACTTCTCCGCGGCCTCAACCTCCAACGGGTGCATCTGGCTGAATACCGCGCCTTTATCGAGCTGCGTCCGGATGGCATCGTTCACAGCCTCGTTAGCGTAGCCGAGGACGATCGGCCCCAATGCCATCAGGTAATCGAGATAACGATTTCCGTCGACGTCCCATACCCACGCGCCGTCACCTCGGTCCAGATAAGAGGGCGATACGCCGCGCACCCATTGATTGGGGCCTTTCGAGAATGTTTGGGTTTTTGACGGGATGACTTTTTCTGCGCGACGCAGAAGGTCATTCGATTGCTGATGTATGTTCATTGTTCGGGCCCCTGAGCCGTTTCAAGCCGCGCGCTGAAGTTGGGTAAGCACCTTAGCCCAGTGCCACCACCAGAATTTGTGGGTTCTCGCAAATTGGAAAGACCATCTGTTCCTGGCGCTCTGAACCTCTGAACTACCCCACCAGTCACCGACATTGTCCCAAATCCGGTCGATATGGTCTGCTGCCGCGATCGGCGTATCGAACAGAATCCCGCACTGGGACAAATTCTCAAAATATGGGCGCGCAGAATCTACGAAGTGGCAAATCTCCGGGTCCCAGAAACAAACAACCGGGACATTGGCCGCCATAGCAATGTTTAGCGTCGAGCCTGGCCAGTCCAATACCAAGAGGCGCGAACCGAGCATTTCCTGGTCGAGTCCGCTATACCGGACATTCAATTGTGGATGAAATTGCTGGATATAATGTACATCTTCAAGATCGCTAACCCCCCGTGTGTACGAATAATATGCAACCCTCTCTCTTACACGCCCTGGCAATTCACTTATGAATTCTACCCGGCTCTCACGGCATTTGATCCACTCCATTGGCCGCGGCCCAATCATGCGCACATCGCGCAGATCGTTCTTGGTTCCGACTATCGCCAGTTCCGGCTTTTTTTCCCGATGTTTGTTTTTAAAGCGGCCCAAAAGGGGCGAAGGCAACGGAATGAAATTCCCGAGATACTCCTTATGCTCCTTCCAGCCCCAGGTCAGGAAAGCATGATAAGAGTACTCGAATTCCGCCGACCAGCAATTGTTGCAGGTCGTGCCATATCCAGCCCCATGTTGCATCGACACGAGTTTTTCACCGGCGGCCAATGCATTAGCATATTCAAGTCGCCGCAGCTCGGAACTCGGCATAAAATTGTCTATGAACAACCGGCCCGGATAGGTTTTCAGTCGCGCAGCCTGTAGATTTATTTCTTTGTACTGATCATCATAAGCCCGCGGAAGCGTGACATTTAAAAAACCATCTAGCACATCGTCAAAATCGTCTGGAGTCCTTATTGCAGGTCGCCGGTCGGTCGAGCTGGAATAACGACCGGGGGGGCCGCCCTTGGGGGCCAGGCTCAGGTACAGAGAGAAAACAAGTTTGGAAATTCTGGTTCCGGGCACTGAACTAAATGGCAGACGACCGAAAAGAAACCGCGAAAGAGCCCCCAGTCGGGAATAGTGCTCGTTGCTAATCTGATCTTCGGCATCCGGAATGTCAGAGAACGCAGACCACGAAGACGAAGGATCAGGCTCCACGAGTTCCCAGTTCACAGGCGCCAGTCGTCGAACGATCAATGAGCTCATCCAAAAATCGAACCGATGGTTTCTGCGCAGATGGTGCTGAAATTCGATAAAACTATAGGGTCGGATCGGAATCTCTATGGGTGCAAGAACGACCTTCAGATTCTGGTCGCCGTGTTGCGCCACGAAACGTTCGATATGGGTGAACCGCAGAAGTAGGCCCTGCACCGCCGTCAGAAGCCAAGCTATCAATACGAAACGCCAGTATTCAGTACTGTGCGCGGTATTGTGTCGCCTATTGAGTTCTTCTCCCCACTTACGGGCAAGATCATTTGCATACCAACGCGAAACAAGGTCGATAGCATCTTTTTTTTCACCAGAATCAATCGCGTCTACGAATGGCAGTTTATGCCACTGGGGAAAAATATCCTCGGCGCCGATAAAGCACCATGGCCCTAATGGCAAATCGCTGGATGGATCAAAACCCTCATTGATAGGTGTCAGCAACAGGTTCTGAAATTCTTGCCTCCCGACATGAGAGTTCTTGGCTTCAAGCATCGGTTCCGTAATTGGCAACGAGTGAGCAGTCACGACCTGGCCGCCCATCGTGGCGGGTCCAGGACATCAGAATTGACAAATGCGAGGTCATCCAGGTCATATTGCATGGCAGTAACGGTCTCTGCTGCAGCCACAATCTCTGCGAATTCCCGAACAGAGGCGACCCCGAGTATTAGACGGTCGAGCGCGGCAACTTGGTTCGCAAAAGCCAGGCAAATTTCTAACGCTGTAATTCCGGTTTCGCGCGCCCGTCCCTGGACGCGACTGAACGAGTCTTTTTCTGCGTGGAAGAAGTGCGGCAAGCCGCTAAGCGGGCTGAGCAGAGCGCCCTGGAGGAAAAGCGAACGCGCATGAACTTCTACGCACGCTTTTTTTAGCTTCTCTAGGTGGCCTGATGTTATAAGCCGCTGATCGGCCACGCTGATCGGTATCTGGACAATATCCGGCGCAAACATATCCAGAATGCCGTCGATTTCGGCGGCGGAGTATATCGATGCGCCAATTTTCCGAACCCGCCCCGTCTCTCGAAGCTTCATAATCCGTTTCAACAGGTGTTCGCCGCCAGGTGCCAGAAGCTGGTGGCCATGATGGACGAGAAGACCCTCGACGGAACTGCGGCCCAACCGCTCGAGGCTTCGATCAAACTCCCGCTCGACCTCATCCGCTTCGGCCGTACCGATGATGTTGGCCGACACGGGTAAGACTTTGGTGACGATCTTGAACACGCCGTCAGGATCCATCCCCCCGATGACGGTTTCACTGTCACCATAAGCTGGCGCGGTGTCCAGCAGGTCGATACCCCGTGTTTGCGCCTCCCACAAAATTTCCGAAATAGCGTCTTGGGACAGCCTCCCGTTTCGATTGGTAATCCCATAGTCAAAACCGAACTGGGCGGTGCCTAAGCCAATGCGGCGCAGAAGCGAAAGCCCATCGTTCATGCCCGCGCGATCAAACCCTGTTCGAGCAGACGAGACAGCGGCTCCGACAATTCCCAGACTGGTTCGCCTATCGCATTCGCCACCGAGATCAAATCTGCGCTCCCGTCGCTATATGCAAGAAGATTTGAAAGCCGACGGCGGAAATCACCCATCTTTGCCGGTCCGAGACCAAGATTGGAAATCAGACCCCTGCGGCCGAGCTGCGGTTCGCCGAGCACCTGCGTCCGGTAGGTGTCGTTGATCTCGATACATTCGATACAGCGTCGAAGCGCCTCGTATGATCCCGCCAGTCCGTCCGGCGTGATAACTGAAAGGTCGTCATCCGACGTGTGGTATTCTGGATATGCGCCATATTTCGAACGCATCACGCTGGCGACCGGGAGATCTACTCCCGGACTGCAATATTGGCGCTCGTCGCTGCCGCGATCGAGATAGCTGTAGCGCACGTACTCAGGATGCTCATGGTCAAGCACGTGCTGCGCCACCCGGTCTGCTAAGGTGTCGCCCCGCCGTGAAGGAAGATACGACCACGCGCGTTCATCACCTGTGCAGGTGATGTTAAAGCCTGCGATGACGTTCTTTTTCAGGTGGTCAAGATGACAGCTTAGATAGACGATCGAACCTATGGTTTCAGGGATGAACACGATCCGAATGCCGTAACGTCTGTCGGTTTGTGCTGCCAGCGATCGTGCGAGCGCCGCGGTGACGATCGGGCCGGACAGCTCGTTGTTGCCCATCGACGGATGACAAACATAGGTAGACAGAAATATTTCCGAAGAGGATTCTCCCGGCAGGACAAGTTCCCCATAAGTCAGGCTGCCTGGCCCGAGCGTGCTGTCGATCACACAGTGATACCGGCCCGCTTTCATTTTATCGCGCATCGCCTGCGTCAGACAAAAACCCCAATCGCGGTTGTAATAGCTCGTAACATAGGGAATCGTGTTTGGCCGATCGGGCAGCGAGTGCAGGCGCGGTTCAAGTTCCGCCAGCGTGAATATCCCGTCGACCGGTTCCGAGTAGCCAACGACGTGAAGATTATTTTCGGCGAAATCGACCAAGCGTTCGCCTGCCTCGTTCTCAATATAGGCACCCTTTATATTCCACTCATCCGGCACTACCCAATCCATCGCCTGGGTTCCCGACGGCACTTCATGGAGCTCCATACCCGGCACAATTTCGCGCAGGTAGGCCAGCGATTCACGCGTGCCGTTGCCGGTCAGACTGCGACAGATGGGAAATAGATCCCGCGCCCAGCCGTGCATTTCCTCGCCGATCAATTGGCGCGCTCCGCCACCACCGTCCAATTACCAACGACATCGCGCGGAGATGCATTGTAGTCAATGGTCTCAATGTGCTCGAGCGCATTTATCCGCCATCGATTGGCGAATAGTGTATCAAGCCGATCCTCATCGTAGAAACATATTTGACCTACACCTGCCAAGCGACCCGTTACGTTCAGGGTCACCCCGTCAGCGCCTGGGTCGCCACCAGCGGTCGTCCGTGTGCTAAACATTTCATTGTAGAACAAGCCACCCGGTCGCAAAACGCGTGCGACCTCGTCGACGGCCTTCTTCGCTGAATTTAGGCCAGTTTGCGTTAACGCCGCTCGGTTTATTGCCAAATCAAAACTCTCGTCAGCAAAGGGTAACTGTGTGAAATCACCAACCCTCAAATCACCGTCCAATTCGTCTTTAGCAAATCGCTCGCGACCAAATTTTATGGCAGCGGCACTGGCGTCAACACCCGCAACCTCGCAGCCTTCTCGGGCAGCAAACCACAGATTGTTACAAGCTCCGCATCCCACCTCAACGACCCGAAGTGCCCCTCCCAGAGCTAGCCTTGAGCGATAGCGGAACACAAATGAGACAATCCGATCAACCGGATAGCGATTGAGTTGCTCCTCCCGCTCATAAATTTCATCCCAGATTGGGTCGAAGGTTTTCAAAGATTTCTTTTCATCAGTCATTGTTATAGCTTCCAGCCGAAGTGAGTTTAATCACACCAATAGAGACTTATGATATGACGGAAATAGGCGAGGCTAACGATTTTTACGTCGACGGTCTCATGGACCTATCCGCGTATTCGCTTCGAAGCGTCATGCCCGGTCCAGATTGGGACGAGTTTGTCGAGAGCTCCCCGCAGGGGACCATTTTTGTGCAGTCGGAATTTTTGTACACAAGTGGGACCCGCCCGAGCCTTTGGTATTGCCTTAAGAACGAGCAAGTCATGGGCGCCGCTGCGCTATTCGAGTCGGCAGATGGCCTCGACTGCATCCATACAGGGCTTTTCGTCTATTCAGGCATACTTTTCAAACCAGCAGATCCTATGCAAAACGCCTCACAAACGTCTTCAGAACATTTTAGAATTACATCTTCAATAATTCGAGATTTAGTCAAGAAATACCGCCGGGTCGAAATGGCAGTTCATCACAGCTTCTCAGACCTTAGACCGTTCTTATGGCATAACTACGAAACCAGCGGCCCACATTTTGATACGTCAATCCGTTATACCAGCCTCATCAATCTCAAGGGTGTCGCAGATGCTGCGCTTCAGAACAACCCAATCTATCTAGCTTGTAATAAGTCCCGCCGGCAGGTCATACGCTACGCACTGCGGGCAGAAATCAAGACCACCGAAGGTTATCAACGTGAAAGCTTCGAAAGCCTCTACAGGAAGACCTTCGAATTCCAAGGAATAACAGTACCTGAAACTGAGCTTAACGCGATCCTGTCCGCCACTGATTCGTTGAACGCCAAAGGACGCCTCCGAATGTATTCGGCGCAAGCGCCGGGAGAAGCTGTCGGAAGTATTGCCGTGTTTGGACTGGATTCCAAGCGCGCGTATTATTTATACGGCGCTAACAATCCAGCTTTAAGATCGGGATATACCGGAACGGCAGTTTTATGGTCAGCGTTTCAAGCATTGGCAAAGGAGAATGTGAAAGAGGTAGACCTCGAAGGAATCAATAGCCCCAAGCGCGGATACTTTAAGTTAAGCTTCGGCGGCACGATCACCCCTTATCATATTCTGCGGCTCACAAACGGGTGATTTTCTTGTCGGAACTATTGCCGGTTTCCGCCCCTGCAGATGGTGATACAAGCGCAGGAAGCCAACGTGAGGCATTTTCGGAAATCGCTACAGAGAAACTGTGCGCGTAGAGAGTGCGGAAAAGTCCTTTGCTTTTTTCGCTTATTTGATGGAGCTCGTCTCGTGACCGCTGCGGTAGATCGAATCGCGACCAGTAAGCAGTCTCTAACGATGCCCCATTCTCGAGTAAGCCCGCCATCTTTAGTTCATCAAGAATCGCTTGCGCCGTCGCCGTGTTGTGCGGAACATCGTCCCGGACAGAGGCACTCAATATTCTTCTCCCTCCCCCCGCCAATGGGGGCTGACAGGTTGACGTAAGATCGCTTGCAAGATTTGCAAACGCTGAGCCGGTAAACTGAATGAACGAAATCTTCTGCTTTGGCGCGCCTCTTACGACCATGTGGAGTTGTACGCTTGGAATCACCTCTCCCGGCAGATCGATTTTCTTATCGTCGATAAATACATTCGGTAAATGGGCTGAGCCAGGCACAAAAAGCTCTTTCGCCACGATATTTCGATCGCCTATTTTACAGTAAACCAAACGCTCAGACGAATTTACCCTGACCTCGTCAATCTCTCGGTTTAGCTCTATCTTGAATTGACGGCGCGAGACCAAATTGCTCAAAGCGCTGACCAAGGCGGGTGTGCCTCCACAAATGTATTGTAGCGATTTCTTTGGACGGCCCTCGAGTCCCAGCGTGGCCCTCGCATAGCGATAGTACGGGCTAACCAGGTTTCTAATCGACCGCATTGTGATCTCCCCCGAATATACCCGTGGCGAGACTTTGCCAGCCCATCTCGATCTAAAATCTTCGGTACGCCGACCCATTACACGGCGCGGCATCACATATCGCGGTATCGGCTCTGCCGGCAACAATTCCACCCCGTCAATTTGACCAATGAATGAGTAAACTTTGGGCAGATCGAAAAGATAATGTGTGCCGCATTCAACCGCGCCAACACCGGGTAAATCCCGAGTTGTCCAGGCTCCTCCTAGCCTATCACTCGCTTCAACTACCAAAACCTTTTTGCCATCAAACTCAAGTGTCATCGCTTCAAATAAACTTGTCGGACTTGCGCCAACGATGACCGAGTCATAGCTCTCTCTGAGAGAGAGATGGCCGATATCGGCTGTTTGAGTCATTGATGGCACTCGTAAGGGAGCCCGCACACCACAATAGATTCCTCGAATTTACTGTCGTAATCAGGGTTCGGCGTACGGCGCAAAACGTTGGCCCCATCCATTAGAGAAGAGAGCTTCTTCACTCGATACATATAAGGGTTGCTGATCACGGTCACTCGGCCTTCAGTAACCGGCCCAGTATCAGACAATCGACGAATTCATCCCCATCCCTCGCGTGTTGTCGTAACCTGCCCTCGATCTCGAATCCTGACTTACGGAACGCCTTTACTGATCCGAGATTTGTTTCATGGCAACTCGCAAACACTCGTCGCAGATGCAGAGCATACCCAGCAAATTCAGATATCGCTGCAATCGCTTCAGAGGCATACCCTTGGCCCCAGGATGCACGGTCACCGATCAACAAACCGATATCCGCCCGTTGATAATGTTGATGGATGGAACCGAGCTTAATATTGCCGATATGGCGACCATTGGCTTGTGTGAATATTCCAAATAAATAGTTGTCGGGGCTGCGGTTCATCAAATCTATATAGGCAGCGATGGACACGACGTCTGATTGCGCATTGTCGATTTCAATAAAACGCATCACCTCCGAGTCTGCAAGCCAGCACGCGTAAGGACCCTCAGCCGCTACCGCGTCCAGTGATTTGAGCCATAACCGCTCTGTCTCTAGGGGCAAGTCTAAAATCAAAAGGCTGCGCCGGCACTCATAACGCAATGATTTCGGACAGAGCCGCAACAACGCTGGCAACATCGTCATTAGTCATCCCGACAAAAAGCGGAAGTGACAGGCACTGTTCATAGTAGGCCGCCGCACCTGGCAGTGTGTACTCCCCTGCCTCCACTGCAAAAGCGGGCATCAGGTTCAAGGGAATATAATGGACCTGACTGCCGATACCCCGCTCTCGCAATTCAGCCATTAGCTTGGCACGGCTAATCTCCGCACGCTTGAAATCTATCAGCGCAACAAACAGATGCCATGCCGTAAACCCTGCACCTCTGCGCCCGAGTGGCCGTATGATCGGTGCCAGAGGTGCCAGCGCTTCCAGGTAGAGGTCCGTCAACTCTCCGCGACGCTTAACCAAATGGGATATACGCTTGATCTGGCTGAGGCCGAGTGCACAGTGAATGTCACTGGCGCGATAGTTGAAGCCCACCTCCGCCGCTTCATAGTACCAGAGGTTCGGATCCTCTCCCGTCTCGGCCTGTGCGGCATTCAGAAAACCATCATTCCGGGTCCGGATTCCGTGATGACGAAGGCGCCGCATATCTGCCGCCATTTCGGCATCACGTGTCGTAACCGCGCCGCCCTCGCCCATCGCGATCGTTTTAACCGGGTGGAATGAAAAAGCGGCAGCGTCGGAATAATCACAGGCGCCGACGGCCGCCGGCCCGGCTCCTTCGTCCGGCATTCCGCCAATCGCATGACACGCATCTTCAATGATTTTTATGCCCCGAGATCGGGCGATCGCAGCGATGCCCGGCATATCGCAGACCTGACCGGCAAGGTGCACGGGGACCACTGCAGAAACGTCAACTGCTACGTCAAGGGTCGCGGAGAATGTCTCCGGGGTCATTAGGCCGGTCTCCGGGTCTACATCGGCAAACACCGGTGTTGCACCCACATATCTCGCGGCGTTGGCTGATGCAGCGAATGTAACCGCGGGAACGATAATCCTATCTCCCGGCGATACACCTGCGGTGATATAGGCAAGGTGCAGCGCGGCGGTACCGCTGGAACAAGCTACCGAATGCGGCGCAGTAGTAACGTCGCATAAGGCTCTCTCAAATTCTGCTACCGCGGGCCCGGTGGTCAACCAATCGCCGCGCAGGACGCTGACCACAGCAGCGATATCATCTTCATCGATGTTGTGGCGTCCATAAGGCAAGAAGCTGGAAATCTTCTACAACCCTTTTGGCGTCGCTGCAGAAGTGCCAGCAAGTAGCCGACGCAGGCCGTCGGGCGATAGCCATTCATCGTTGTTGTCACTGGAATACTGGAAACGTTCGTCTACCGGCCGCGCCTGACCTAGGGACGCCCCCGGCGCATTGTCGGCGTTAAACGGCGGTGAAATAATGTACCGATCATCGAATTCCCAGGTAAAGCGGGCGTCATCCGCAGAGATCATAAGTTCGTGCAGCTTTTCCCCCGGACGAATGCCAATGATGTCATGCGACGCATCGGGTGCTATCGCCTTTGCGACATCGATAATTTTCATACTCGGAATCTTTGGTACGTACGTTTCCCCTCCCTCCATCACCGAGAGGCTCGAAAGAACGAAATCCACCCCTTGATCTATAGTGATCCAGAAACGACTCATCCGACTGTCGGTAATAGGAACCGAGGTGGCGCCTTCGCGTAGGAGCTCCTCGTAAAGTTCGACGACACTTCCTCGCGACCCAAGCACATTGCCGTATCTGACAACGCTGAACCTCGCACAATCGGTGCCGCTTAGATTGTTGGCGGCAACGAATATTTTGTCAGCGGCCAACTTGCTTGCGCCATAAAGATTGATAGGGTTTGCCGCTTTATCAGTCGATAGTGCGATAACTTTTTTGACATTGGTGCGAAGCGATGCGCGGACGACGTTTTCGGCACCGATGACATTGGTATTGATACATTCGATAGGATTGTATTCCGCAGCGGGAACCTGTTTAAGCGCGGCAGCGTGGATGACGTAATCGACGTCCCGCATAGCCAGTTCAAGTCGGCTTTCATCCCTGACATCGCCAATGAAGTAGCGGATTGCCGAATATTTTTCGACGGGATAGTGCTTTGCGATCTCACTCTGTTTTAATTCATCCCGCGAAAAGATTATCAGTTTCCGCGGTGCAAAGTCGCGCAGAACCTTTCTCACAAAAGCCTTGCCGAAACTGCCCGTACCCCCCGTAATCATAATCGACTTATCCGACAGGTCAGGAGGCGGAATCGTAAAATCGCGCACGAAATCTTGATTATTCATCTAGTCTTCCTGTTTCTCCACGCTACCGCAGTCCGGGTGAATCGCCTCCCCCGGCCTGGCCGATTTAAGATCAGCCCCTTTCGGGACCGCGGGCGTCACGCGTGCGCGCTGATGACGTCCAGATTAACTTTCGTTCTTACCTGCTGACCCATAAAATCGAGCAGGATGACGACACGCTCGTCGTTGGTCGCGCCGTCGAAGCGGCCGATATAATCAGCAAACGCCCCGGACATGATCTGCACTTCGGCACCCTTTTCGAAGGGTACGTTTCGGCCGGTAAGCACCAGACCGCGCTCGTCCTCAGTGTCACGAAGCTCGTCTACCACGCCTCGCGGCACCGCGACGGGACCGCGGTCATCGCAGATTAGATGGGATATCCCGATGGTCGAATTGATAGCCCGC
>MDTD01162771.1_pt1 | contig 31867 bp, 26 predicted proteins | sample 811221 | NCBI WGS metagenome assembly MDTD01 (sample SAMN05326646, study PRJNA326480) | marine metagenome | isolation source: seawater | place: Pacific Ocean: South West | collected 2011
CGTTCGCTCCAGTTAATCTCTCCTGTTGGTAGGCACTGAGACGGGAGTTACTCACTTGGAGCGATCTTTTCCATCGTCACGTCAAATCCCTTACTCGTAGGCATCCCCGATCCATGTGTGTCAGCACCCATAAGGCGACTTGAGTAGTCCCCATAAGCGATGAACAATAGTCCGGCAGGTAATTCACCCTTCTTGGCAGCCTTGGTCTTAATCTCTATTTCACCATGCTCGCTTTTTACACGAACCCAGTCGCCAGCTTCTAAACCAAGTTCCTCCATATCCTCAAGAGACACTTGCAAAACGGATATCTCGTTTTGATAGGTCTCTTCAAACTTACCTTCATTAATCCCGACACCTTGCTGGCTGGTTCGGCCAGGGATCATGATATAAGTCTTTGACATGCTGGTACTTTCCAAAGGGTAGGCCCTGTTTTGCCCACAACCTAAGTGGAGACGAGTGCCTATCTAGCTAAAATCGGCACTTTCCCCACTCATTATCAACATTTATTGTGAACTCACTTCTCATTCTCCGCTAGTGCCAGTTTCCCAACCCCAACTGCCTAATTGGCTATCTGTTTCAGTGTCTAATCCGCATGCCCACCGAAGCCCGAAGTTGGGTCGACTAAGCTCGTTGTTTTCAGAGAATTAATTACCTGCTGGATACCGGGAGTTTATCCGCTACGCCTTCGCCCTTTGGGCTTCGATGCCTAAACTTACGCAACGATAACAGTGAGTTTATCCGCCGAAGCATGCGAAGGCGGACAAAGATGTTGAAGTAAGCTTGCAAAGGAAAGTCTAATGGTCTCCCTGTCAATCTGTTACAATCAAATTGCATGAAGTCTCTGCTAAAGCGAAACACACATGCACTATTTCATCGGCAGCACGATCGGCTGCCTGCCTTAGATGGAATCCGTGCCATAGCAATCATTATGGTCGTAGGTGTTCACCTCATATTCTTGCAGGGTACACTCAGTCCCAATGCGCTTAGTAGTTATGACACTCAGTCGTATATTGATCTAATCATGAGTTCACGCCTCGGCCGCATTCTTGCGCGTGGAGAATTTGGTGTCGATCTGTTTTTTGTACTGAGCGGTTTTCTAATCGGGTCTATTCTTCTCAAAGAGTTGTTTGAAAGAAAAACCATCAATCTGAAACGGTTTTATACACGACGATTTATTCGGCTCTTACCCGTTTACTTTTTTGTGCTGCTTTCAAGTTATCTGGTTTATGCCTCGTTTCTTCCTTCAGAAATTGAGGGGAAAACGTTTTGGACGATTATGGCCAATGTGTTTTATGTAAACAACTTTTTGTCACTAGAAGACGCTTATTTGATTTGGTGCTGGTCTCTGGCAATCGAAGAGCAGTTTTACACCATCTGCCCGTTGTTATTACTGGCAATATTCAGTTTGGTAAAATCAACTCGAGCTAAAATGTTGACGTTCGGCGCGCTAGTCCTAATTTTCGTACTCGTACGTGGAATGGTGATTTCTCATTTTGGATTGACTGCCCCCGTTTTTGATCTGGAAATAGGAAAACTTGAGACCTATAAGTACTGGGATGAGATCTACACCATGCCGCATACCCGGTTAAATGTTCTTTGGATTGGAGTGTTTTGTGCCTTTGTGAATCTGAAATACGGTGAGCGAATAAAACTGGTGGCCCATCGAGTGTGGTTTCAGATACTGCAATTAATTTCCCTGGTTGTCATGGGCTGGCTGGCAACTGATTGGTTATACACAACATCTCCCACCTATATTGGCGACCTTCCTGATTGGGCCAGATATATTTATCTCGTCGGATTTCACGATCTCTTTGCCATTGCAACTGCCATTGTGTTTCTGGGAGTGCTTTCAGGAAAAGGAATTGTGCACCGTACTGTTGGCAGCTTTTTATCGTTAAAGTTTTGGTACCCAATAGCTCAGTTATCTTATTCCTGGTATTTAATACACATGATTGTCATGCAAATCATGTATCCACAAACATCCGAATGGCTGTATGACCATTGCGGACTGACCTTGGGATTTTGGGTTAATGGCATCCTCGCTTCCTTCGTGAGTTTATTGCTATCGTATTTATTATTCGTCTTTATTGAGAAGCCTTCGATGGACATCCGTCGAGCCGACTGGGTTCAGCGTTTCCACGGTTAACAATTATTTTCAGAGAATTAATTACCTGCTGGATACCGGGAGTTTAGCCGCTACGCCTTCGCCCTTTGGGCTTCGACGCATAAACTGCACATCAGCGCAGTCAGCCGAAGTCGGGTCTAATGGTCTAACCATCAATCTGTTACACTCTAGATTAGTAATTCTTGAACAAGAGGACTCAACATGCTGGATTTGCATGACAAGATCGAAGATGCCGTTGCAGAAATCAGGAAACAGTGGGATAAGACGCCACATGCCGGTGTCATCCTGGGCACTGGGCTGGGAAGCCTCGTAAAGGAAATTGAGATCGAAGTCGCTATAGACTACGGAGATATCCCTCACTTCCCTCAATCGACTGCCGTAAGCCATGCCGGGCGGCTCGTCTGTGGCACGCTCGCAGGCCTACCCATTGTCGCCATGGAAGGCCGCATGCATATGTATGAAGGCTACCCTCTTAAAATGATTACCCTACCGGTTCGGGTCATGAAAGCTTTAGGCGCCGAGTTGCTCGTGGTCTCCAATGCCTGTGGGGGAATGAACCCCAATTATCGCTGTGGCGATATCATGGTAATCGAAGATCATATCAATCTGATGGGCGATAATCCGCTCATCGGAATCAATGACGACCGCCTCGGCCCTCGATTCCCCGACATGTGTGAACCATACCAGCAAGCTCTTGTAGACCGAGCTTTGTCGATTGCACGCGCAGAAGACATCGTCGCTCATAAAGGTGTCTTTGTCGCTGTCGCCGGGCCAAATCTTGAAACCCGGGCTGAATACAGATTCCTAAGAACAATCGGAGCTGACGTGGTCGGAATGTCAACGGTTCCGGAAGTCGTCGTCGCCGTCCATTGCGGACTTCGCGTAGTCGGGTTTTCCATCATTACCGATATGTGTTTACCCGATGCACTGAAGCCGGCCAATGTCGAGGAAATCATTGCCGTGGCAAATGAAGCGGAGCCTCGCTTAACCACGCTGGTTAAGGGCGTCCTTGCAGCAGAGAATTCCTAACTTCATGTCTTCGCCAGAGTTGTCCTACTCGGAAAAAGTCTCGCAGGCCACCTCCTTCGTGCGCCAACAAACCGATTCTGTACCCCGTGTAGCGATCATCCTGGGTACAGGACTTGGGAAATTGGCCACTCATATTACGCCCGAACTAACACTACCTTACGCAGAAATTCCTCATTTTCCTCAATCAACCGCTCTTAGTCATCAGGGCCAGCTGGTTGTTGGCACATTGGAAGAAATAACCGTGGTTGCCATGCAGGGACGCTTTCACCTCTATGAGGGTTACCCCCTGGCAGATGCTGTCCTGCCTGTTCATGTCATGCAGTCGTTAGGTGCCGACATTCTGGTAGTCTCCAATGCCAGCGGCGGCGTAAACCCGAAATATGCCGGCGGAGACATCATGGTGATGAGTAGCCACATTAACCTGATGTTTCGTCAAAATCATCAATTGAGTAATGCGTCGCTGATTGCACCGACATTAGAGCAGTCTGGTACCTTGCTTTACGATCAGGACTTGATCGAGTTAGCATTACAAACCGGACGAGACCAGGATTTCGCTATCCATGAAGGATGCTATGTCAGCCTTACCGGGCCTAATTATGAAACACGCAGTGAATATCGCATGGTCCGGAAGATCGGAGGTGACGTCGTGGGAATGTCTACTGTTCCTGAAGTACTTACCGCGCATTCACTGAACATGCGAGTGCTGGCACTGTCCGCCGTAACCAATGTGGCTAAGCCGGATGTACTGACAGAGACCACCGCAGAAGAGGTGGTTGATATTGCCCGGTTAGCAGAACCCAAGTTGACAGCGATCGTAACGAACCTGCTTCGGACACTCTAGTCGTCCGTTTCAGCTTGCTCTTCGAGCTGCCTTCGAAGTTTGGAAAACTCCGCTCGTAACTGCATCACTTCCAATTGCAGCTCATTAAACATATCCAGCGTCACCTGTGGCTCAACGGTTTCACTTTCACAATCCTGTGACTTGTAAATCGGCAATTCGAATTCCTGATCTGGTTTCTGTTCGCTCATTACTGTTCCATCCACTTCCAGCCTACCGGCACCTGTAATTCCATCTCCGCCATCTGCGCCCAGGGAGTGCCTTCATGTTCAGCTTGAACTCGCTTCAGATACTCCACCGCTCGCTCGCCAATTTTTTTCACCGCACTACCTGCTTCCGTCTCATCGGCCGGCGTAAGTACCCAACGTGTACTTCCTTCATTGGCAAACGACTTACCCCGCTTCAGAGCTGCCAACATCGCATTGTAGCCTTCCACTCTGGACTTCGCGGCCAGAATACGTCCCATCGCTAAATCAAATCCGGCCTGCCATCTCGGCTTTATCAGGTCACCACGATCCGCTTCACCTTTGGCTAGGATGTTATAAGCAGCTTCCAGTCCGGGTTCAATTTGAGCTGCTCCTAATTGAGCCTGGCTCAATGCCTGGTTCAAACGGGTGACATCCGCACCATCAAAATCGACCTGATAGTTAATGAGCGTTGGAATATCGTCAAGTTGAGCAACATCCAGCAATGCCTGGATGGCGCCATTAGCCTGAACCATCTCATCGTATTTCGCCCGGCTAACATAGTCCGGAGCGTATTTTGCCATCCTGGCACTACCATAGGAGCCAATTAAAGCCACCGGCCGACCTCCCGGTTTGCTTAACATGGCCGAGGTGTAACCCGGAGCTTTTAATCCCAGGAAGACGCCGCCACTACTGCGGCACAATAATTCCCAGGCGAACGGTCCATAACCGCTATCCACCGTATCCATACTTAAGCCGGCAGCTGGATAGGCCAGAAAGAGCTGCTCCAGATCCCGTGTTTCGGGCCCCTGATTAATAAACTGACGTTGGTCCTGACCATTGGCACCGGCCTCGACATGTTGAGGCAGTATGGCCTGCTTGCCGAACGGAGCGTTAACGCCAACCACATAGAGAGGGATCGCGGTTTTCACTAGTTCGGGTCTCAGATCTTCAGCAAGCTGTTGATCATCACCGGCTTCATCAGTCACAACCACCAGAAACACTTCAAAGCCGTGCTCCACTCGCATTTCTCTTACTTCTTCGAATGCCTCTTTCAATGCAACGAAGGAATTTTCAACTCCTGAATTATCGACTGCGACAGAAGCCAATGCTTCCTTCGCTTCAGTAAGGTCACCACTTGTTGTAAGGAGGCATTCTGTCGACTCGCCAAAGGTGTAAACCGAAGTAAAAAGATGATGGTGTTCTATTTCGGCTGACTCTTCCATCTCCAGTTTCTCTCGTTCGACCGCCAGTTCATCGTAATAATACTGAACCTGAAGCCGTACTCCATCAACCATATTGGCAGCACTTTTTGAGCTGTCCATAATCCAGGCAACCACGGTCGGGCCTTCCTGACGACTTTGGTCTATCTGCTGTAGTAATCTGGTCACTTCCGGCTGAATAATACCTGCCGTATTGACCAATCTCCGGGGTGGCGCTTCGGCCTCAAGATTGAGTCCTGGCTTTGGTTTTGGCTTAGGGCGAATATCGCCCTGCGGGTTCAATGGAACATCCACCCCGGGGACCAATTCACGAGGCTCATCGACCTTGGTTTGCTCGGCAATCTCTGTCTCATCGCAACCCAATGCAAATAACACGAACAATAAACTAGCCAGTTTGCAGATCTTCATAGAATAAGTCGTTCCGTAGTTTTCAAGTCGAAGAAAGTCCTGCGAATGAACTCTCCTGAGTTTATTGTATCGACTTCCTTATTTATGATAGAGGCCATCTCAAAAATAAGGAATTCCTATGTCGTTCGCTCATTTAACTTTGGCCACCAGAAACGTTGTTGCTTCCAGTCAGTTTTTTCAGAAGACGCTGGGGTGGACACCTATTTCACAGCCTGACAATATTGATCGAACAGCCGACTGGCTGGATATTGCGCCCGGACAACAATTACACCTTTTGCTGGTGGATGGATTTCAAGTCTCTGAATTCGAAGCGGAATTTGGAAGACACTTTGCTGTCTTTTACCCGGGCAGTGACTTTTCCGGACTAAAGTCGCGGCTGGTAGAACAGGGGGCCGAGTTAATCGCTCCTATACGAAACACTCCTTTTGAGCGATTCTTCTTTAGAGACCCAAACGGTTATATTTTTGAAGTTATTGACGAAGAAGACTACAACCCTGAATAGAGTTGTAGCCTCTCCAATGATTGCCTGAAGTAGTAACGCGATTACTTTTCTTCGGCGGCACTTTCAACGACCCAGATATTTCGGTAACGAACAGGGCAGCCGTGATTCTGTAAAAATACCGGACCGGGAGCAGCTCCCGCTTTAAGCGGTGCGGCAGTCGTGTTACGTCCGCCAGGAAGCTGAACGTTGTCATGAATTTTTACACCGTTGTGATAAACAGTCACCGACGGATGTTTGACCACCTTTTGATTGTCGTCATATCGACCAGCCGTGTAATAAATGTCGTAGGTTTGCCAGGTCAGAGGCGGGAACGCCATATTGATTGGCGTATCGGTGACACTATAGATACCTCCACACTCATTCATAGCACCAACTAATCCAAAGGAATCAAGCATTTGGATTTCATAGCGCCCCTGAACGTAGATACCTGAGTTTCCTCTTCCCTGACCCCGATCTAATGGTTGATAAGGAATACGGAACTCCAGATGAATTCGATGATCCTGGAACAGGTTTTTGCTGGTCGTCCCTTCCATCAAAAGGCCGTCGTCTGACAATCGACCGTTCTTCCAGTTGTCCACGTTGGATCCATCAAACAGCACGACCGCACCCCTGGGAGGTTTAGCCCCGAGCGTTGGGCTCATGCGATTTACTTTTTTAAGTACCGGCCCGCCTTCTCCCTTCGTATTGAATAGGGCGATGCCACCTTTGGACAACACTGCAGAGCCTTTATCCGAAGTGAACTTTACCTGTCCATTTTCCAACTTTCCATTGGCACGAACAACCTTGGACTTATCTTTACCAAAACCGTCTCCCGGAAGACCGCCGGGATAAAATGAAATTGCGAACTCGCCATTTCCTAACGCAATAATCTGGGCACCTGCTTTAAATGTCTCTCCATTGTCTTCAAACGTGCCGGTATATTCGCCCTGCAATGCGTAGTCGCTATCGACTTTGGCCGGGTCGGTGATTTTCGGTCCGGCGGCATTGAGAGTTGCAATCCCAGCGATCAAAGTGACGGCAACAGCCAGAACTCGCGTAAAAGTACGGTACATAGTAAGTAATCCTTCTAAAGGTTTTCTCGGCCGAGAGCAATGATAGTCCATACTCTCCAGCAATTGATTTATTGTCGATTTCTACTTCAGTGCTTAACATGAAGGATAGGTTCATTTTCCTGCCTGCCGTGTCTTCTTGCAAGCAACCGTTACCCCCTCACGCCATTTTTCCATGAAGATCAAAATTGAATATTATGGTATTCCCAGGCAGCGAGTCGGTATCGCCAGTGAGATGCTGGTTTTTGATCATGAGCAGATGGGCATTAAGGATATCATCCTGACAATCGCCAGACGACACCCTGAATTTCAAAAGCACTGTATGGATGGTGACGAGATTAATAAGAATTTCACTGTCAATCTCAACGGCGATAAATTCTATCAGGTCGATGATGGATTCGCGCAGGATGGTGATTCCCTGTTGATCCTTTCAATGGACGCAGGTGGGTAATTGGTATGAGCAATCTTCATGGATACCATGGCCAGTACCTGCAAGTGGACGTAACGTCCGGTACAGCGCAGCCAAAACCACTGAATCCTAAATTGTTACGTACCTATTTAGGAGGTAGTGGTTTAGGAACGCGGTTATTACTAGAACATGAGGCCTGGAAACATGATCCCCTGGCTCCGGAGTCCTCCCTTGTCTTTGCTTTCAGCCCTTTGGTTGGAAGTCCGTTAACCACCAGTGCTAAGTTTGCCGTGGTGAGTCGCAGTCCGTTAACCGGACGAATTAACGATTCTCTGGCAAGTAGTACTTTCGCCATCGCCGGCAAGCGTACAGGCCACGACGCAATCTTGATTCAAGGCCGGGCTGCTATCCCTTCGACCCTGGTGATTGACGAGGACAACGTCTCTCTGCAATCAGCGGAACACCTTTGGAGATTATCAGCGGATCAGGCAGAGACACGACTGCGTGAGGACTTTGGCAAAGATTACTCCTTCGCCGTTATTGGGCCTGGCGGTGAAAACCTTGTACGCTATGCAACCATCTCACATAGCGGTCGACATGCAGGGCGAGGGGGAAGCGGAGCGGTTCTGGGATCCAAGAATATCAAAGCCATTGCTGTCCGGGGGACCAAACGAACAGACTGGGCCAACTCGGAAGGCTTAGTCGAGCGTGCACGTGATCTTTCTAAGCGGTCTTTTGGTCCTGCCACGGAAAAATATCGAGAGCTGGGCACGGCAGCGAATGTCCTTGTATTCAATCGTCTTCGCTGTCTACCCACTCGGAATTTTCAACGCGGTTCCTTTGACGGCTCGGCAGAACTCTCACCGGAAGCAATGAATGCTGCACGTGACAAAATGAAAAGTAGTTGTGCCGTCTGCACCATAGGTTGTACCCATATCTACGATATCCCTCTGGACGGCCAAACGAACTCCACTCGTATCGAATATGAAAACCTATTTGCTTTAGGGCCCCTTTGCGAGGTCCGCGACCAGCAAACTGTCCTCCAGGCCTCTCAACTTTGCGACCATTACGGAATCGATACGATTAGTACCGGCGGCACCATTGCCTTTGCGATGGAATGCGTCGAACGTGGACTCCTTGACGAACCATGGCTTCGTTTTGGCGATGGCGAGGCATTACTGAAAGCCATTCACCTAATCGGACAGGTTGAGGGAGTGGGAAAACAGTTCGCCCTCGGCAGCAGAGTGCTGGCACAGACCATCGGCAACGATTCCATCGCATTTGCACCTCAAGTCAAAGGGCTTGAACTGCCCGGCTACGAACCGCGAGCACTCCAAACTATGGCACTAGGTTTCGCCGTTGGTACGCGAGGCGCCGATCATAATCGCAGCGGTGCATATGAAGTCGACTTCATGGAGTCTGTGGACCGGCGGAATGTCACCATTGAACAGGCCCGCTTAGCCGTTGAAACAGAAGATAAAGCAGCGATTATGGATTCAATGATCCTTTGCAAATTTCTACGCGGTGTATTTGATGACTACTTTGCGGAATCTTCTGAGATGCTAAATCTGGTAACAGGTTGGAGTCTCACTCGTGAAGACCTTTTGGAATCCGCCCGGTCGATCATCAACGCTAAAAAGAAATTTAACATCGCCAGTGGTTGGACGCCGAAAGAAGACACGCTTCCATCCCGGATGTTAACTTCTGCGTTGGACGATGATGATCAGGCAACACTGAACCATGAGACGCTCCAATCTCTGATTCAGGCATATAACCTGGCTAGAGGCTGGGATAAAACGGGCTATCTGGAAACGACCTCACTGTGACTCTAAGAAAGTCACTATCGCATCCACGGCTTCATTGAGATTATCTTCGAGCGTACGCCCCGATGCTTTCCTCGGTTTAAAACTATGGTCACCGTCGGCTAACCACATCTTTTTAAATCTCCGTGGAATACCCATCGTCCGGACTTCCTGTTTATTACCAAAGGTGTCTCGTTCACCCTGGACAATCAATGTGGGCACCTGAATATTACCTAGATGCTCAGTGCGCAGTTTCTCCGGTTTGCCCGGTGGATGAAACGGGTAGCCCAGACATATCAACGCGTCCACAGAATCACTGGCTGTTGACATCGAAGCGATCCGGCCGCCCATGGATTTGCCTCCAATTGCCAGCCGCTGCCTGGCTATTTTTGACTTTGCGATAGCCTCGATGACTTCCTCCCAGGCGGCCAGGAGTTTCACCGCTGAACCCGGCGGCCGGCGTTTTCCTTCACGAACAGCACGATCCATGTAGGGGAAATTAAACCGTCCCACGCGAATACCACGCTGACCTAAGGCCTCCGCCATAAATTCCATAAACGGCGAGTCCATACCAGCACCAGCACCATGCGCTAGTGCAAAGATCCACTTAGCCGATTTGGGGCCCGTCCATTGGATAGATGGCATCGATGCTATTTCACACCTGGAGCTGCAACAAAGGAAATTACCTCGGCCCCGTCTTCGGTGTTCCAGATTTTGACAGCTCCATCAAATGCGCCGCCGACGATTCGCTTAGTTCCTTCATGAAACGCGGAGGATAGCGTCCAGTCTGCGTGGCCCCCGTAATTGCGGATTTCCTTTTGAGCAGCCGCATCAATTTGACGTATCGATTTATCCGCCGAGGATGCTGTAATCACTCCGCCATTTCTTTCGAGTTTATACACTTCACCGCCAAATCCCAATTCACCCGCTTTCTTGGCGTCTGCCGCTTTCCACCAATGAACTTTATTATCTCCGCCTGCGGTATAGATGTGTTCATTGTCGGGATGAAATGCAACACCTTTAACCGGATTGCTGTGGCCACTATAAGTCACCAGTAATTCGCCCGTTTCGACATCAAATAGCTTGGCAGTTTTATCTCGTGAGGCTGATGCGAGACGTTTACCTTCGTTATCCCAGGCGATCGCCATGATCCAGTCTGAGTGACTGGAAATCGTCCGTACCAGATTGCCGGCAGGAAATTCAAAGATTCGAATCGTACTGTCTGCTCCGGCTACGGCCAATCGATCACCAGTCGGATTGAACTGGACATCGAGGATGACATCTGACGTCGTCCCTAACACAGTTACCAGTTCGCCGGACTCTCTATTAAAGATTCTTGCTTCGCCCAGTCGTCCGGGCGCTCCGCCCGCTGCTACGAGATGCTGTCCGTCGTTGCTGAAGCGTACTGCATACGTCCGTTGCCCGACATTTTGTATTCGACGCACGAGCGTTCCGTCAGCAGCGTTCCATAAAACGACTTCATGGTAACCACCGGTGACTACCTGACTGCCGTCAGGATTAAAGGCCACGGCAGTGATTGGCACACTTCGCGGGTACGCTTCCGGTGGAGCGGGATGCGTTGGAGCAGGAACAATGGTTGCCAGAGGCGATGTCGGATCTTCTGAATCATATTTAGCGCCTGCTGTGATCCAGCGTTCAATCAACTCAACTTCCGCTGACGCTAATGACTCTCCCTCGAGCGGCATGCGTTCGAATTCATCTTCGGATTTGATTCGTCGTAATGATTCACTGTCGTCATGATCACCCGCCGTAATCGCTGCTGCACCGGAATCTCCTTCACGCAAAAAGCGCTCATAGGTATCAACCCGGTAACCACCTTCAGCTTTTTTCGGGCCATGGCATGCCAAACAGTGATTAATCAAAATTGGGGCAATGTCTGCTTTAAAGCTAACGGCGTCCTGTCCCAGCAAAGGCGAACCCGCCAGACAGACAACAATGAATGAGAGTAAAAACTTATTCATTAGGATGGTATTACTTTCGATGTGAATTCTAGTGTTGGAATAAGAACTCGTTGGTATTCAATATTGCCCAGCAAATATCTTCTAACGCTTCCACTCGATCTTCTTTGGATGCGATGTGATCCAGGCTAGCTTTCAATTCCGTATCACTTGGATTGCGACATACTGCAAGGTTATACAGTAACGTAATAATCTGACCGTCATCTTTCCCGTCAGTAATCGATTTCCGGAACGAGTTATTTTCGTCTTTCAGTTTTCCGTAAATCAAAGGGCCGTTAAAGAACTGAATCGCCATACTTAGATTCGATTCGTTGGTACGCTCACAGGCACAAACGGTTTGACGTTCCGGTTGTCCGAAGATCTTCAGGAATTCATTGTTGACCAGGTCCGGCGCGGGCAAATGAGTTGCTTTGGTGCCGGCTGGCAAACCGCTAAACGATTCGGCAACCTGAGTCACATGACAAATTGCATCTAACAACTGCTCAGCAGATAACAGACGTGGTTGATAATGAGAGAAGTACTTTGTGTCATCTTCATTAAAATCGTTCGGTTGATAACTCGTCTGATAAGTACGACTCTTTAGAATGGTCGCCAGTATTTGCTTTCGATCATAGCCATTATCTACAAAATCTTTTGCCAGTTGATCCAATAACACGGCGTTACTCGGTGGATTCGTATCGCGGAAGTCATCTGCAGGTTCAACAATTCCGCGTCCGAATACCTGACTCCAAATTCGATTCACTTCAATCTTTGCAAAGAACGGGTTATCCGATTGAGTTAACCAGGATGCGAAGTCCAAACGACGATCAAACTCGTTAGGATTTTCAATGTCACCCTGCCCCGGCACCCATGGTTTCATTTGCTGTTGAGTACGCGGTTGTGTCACTTCTCCACTCTGAGAAACGTAGATGAACATTTCATTGGCACGTTTGGTGTTTTTACGTTGCACTCGGTTAAAGAAAGCCGCCATGCCGTAATAGTTGTCCTGAGTCCAACGTTCAAACGGGTGGTTGTGACATTTTGCACACTGCAACCGTGCTCCCAGGAAGACCTGAGAAATCGTTTCCACACAGTCATTCATATCCTTGGAGGTACGATAAAAGTTAGCCGCTGGATTACTGAAGGTACTTCCCGTCGCAGTAAGCAACTCGGTCGCAAACTGATCGTAAGGTTTATTTTCACGGAATGACCGCTCCACCCAGCGATAATATTTATAAACTCCTTCATTGGTTACCTGACCACTGGTCAGGCGAAGCAGGTCACCCCATTTCAAGGCCCAGAATTTGGAGTATTCCGGCCGGTCTAATAACGCATCAACGGCCTTGTCACGTTTCTCAGGATCCTGATCTGCCGCAAAGGTGGTTACTTCCTCCAACGTCGGAAGAATACCAATCACATCTAAATAAACACGACGAATAAATTCTTCATCGGTACATAAATCAGACGGCAGGTATTTCAGTTGCTTTAATTTTTGGTCAACAGCATCGTCGATGTAATTATTTACCTGAGGGTCACTCCACACGAAGTTTTCGACATCTTCGATGAACGTGATAAAACTCGACTCAATGAATTCCAGGTAGCGAACCACAACGGCCACTTCGCCTCGTTTCAATCCTTCCACTAGGCCATTTCTGCTTACGTCTGCAACCTCAACATCTGAACTTGAATAGACCGCGAGCTTGGTGACATCCCTTACACTGCCGTCGGAGTAATGAGCCCATACGCTGAGTTGTTGCTCTACTGCAGGTTTCTTTAAAACGCGGCCTGACTTGGGATAGACGTCAATTTTGACAGGTCGTGCTGTATCAGCCGCATCCATCTTACAGCCTTCAGCAATCCAATCCCGAATAACGTTGTAGGCTGGATCATCCGCTCGGATCTGGCGACCGCCTCCATGTGCAACCTTCATCAGAGGCTTCAGCAATAACAAGCTATTCTCAGGATCCAGACTATTTGTTCGCCGACCGAAATCCTCCCGAATCAATGTAAGTTCATCCAGTTTTGGATCGAACGCCCGCAATGACAGGCGGAATCCACCTTTACCACTGGGCGATCCATGACAGGCGCCGGCATTACATGAGTTTTTACTTAAGGCAGCCAGTGTGTCATACAGAAACGAGACCGGTTGAGGCTTATCCTGATTTTCCACAATGACCTTAGCGGCGGTGGCCTTACCATCCACATCAATATTGAGTGTCGCTTCGCCATTGGCAACTGGATGAGCGACTGTGCCGGACACTGTTACCACATCGGCATTGCCTGTCGAGATGGTCGCAACCCGGGTGAGATCCTGAATCGAGCCATCTGTATAGTACCCCGTTACGATCAGCTGCGCCTGTTCCCGGACACCGGCTAAACGCACTTCAGCCGGATAGACTTCGATCCGATCCAGTTGAGCATCCTGAGCTTGCAGAACCGGCCCCTGAAGCATCAACATACTCATCACGGTTAGAACAATCGTTTTTCGTAGTTTGCTTAATTGCATCTCTACTCTTCCTTACTAGGTTCTTCAGCTGCTTTCACTTCTACAGCTATGGCTGCACTGGCGGACGAAACATCCTTACCAGCGTATTTTGTTTTGGCCGCAACGGTAATACCTTCCGTTTTGGCAACAGCAGCATCCGCCGCTGCAGTTATTTCAATTTCAAGTTCGCTCTTATCCGCCGCGATCGTCAGTTCTGCAGGAACCGTTACCTTGTCAGGTAATCCCGCAAAGGTGAGTGTCACTGCTTCCGCTGCGGAACCAGGTGCCCGCACGATCGACACCAATGCTTTCTGGCTTGCACCCGGTGCAATGGCGGCATCTAACTTTAATGTAACAGTGATCGGGTCTACTACCTTGATCGGCACATTTCGCTTTACAAATTGCATATGCCCAGCATGTTCTGCATAAGCTTTGACCGTAAATGCCTTGTCTTCTGACAGATCCGCTGGCACGGTGACCGTAATCGTATGCACACCTTTATCGGCCTTGTCAGCCACGGCAATCCCTTCCGGAACATTCTCAAACATACGACTCAAGTTTCCTTTGAAGTCCTTATGCTTGCTGGCCGTAGTCATCGTAATCGTGGCGGTTGTCTCGCCCCGGGCGACATAGACCGCTTCAGGTTCAAACTTCGGCTCAAAGAATTCTTCAATTGCAGGAACGGTAGCATACTGCACGAGCCCTTGCAGGAACGGATAAGGGTAAGTAATCGGAGCGAATTGAGTACGTGTCCAGTCCCGGGAAGTCAGAGGAATCTGAACCGTTTGTCCATCGATTTCCGCTTCACCAACTAATTCCAAATTGATGAAATCTCCTGCCTTGGTTGCTTCAGAGAATTCTAACAACAGCGTTATTTCTTTACCGTCTTTAGCAATCACATCGTTATGCCAGGTCACTCCCGGTAATTCTGTTTTGGATTTAATCGTGATTGGACCGGCATAGCCATCGCGAACAACCGTAATTGGAATCTGCAATCCACCTTTGCCTTCGTCGACGAGAAATCGATTCTTGGTGGCTTTGTCATTTTTTATTGTCAACGTAAAAGAATTACCGGCCTTGGCTTCGATCACATAGGCGTACTCGGCTCCGCTACGCTGTAATAACTCACTGGTCTCCAGAATGTATTCACCATCTTCAGGAACACTCCATGCCACCGCGTACTCATTCTCATCAGTAATCGGCGCGTCTGCTAACTGAGCTCCATCCGCCTTCAAAACTCGAAACTTCACTACTGCCGGAGATCCCAACTTGAGCGAATGTCCCTGAAAGCGCAATCGCTGACCTTTCGTGGCAGTGAATTTAAAGTAATCCTTATCGCCTGCTTCCTGGAACACCCCACTGGCCCCACCCGGGAATGCAGCCATGGTGGCCTGTGCAATTTCGTTGTTCGGTTCCACTTCAACTGCTTGTGGGCCTGAGCTGGCCAACGCTCGGGCAAAGCCTGACATGTTATTCCCGTCAGCTCGAGCTCCGGCTCGCACATCCCCTCCGGCTTGAGTGTCCAGTAAGGCAACAGTAGCCGTAGTTCCCTGTGTCCCCTGCCCACTAAAGCTGACTTCACGGTCCGCACCTACCTGAACAGCTGCAGGCAACGTTGTGGTCGCCAAAGGAAATTCACCAATCCGCACATAGTAAGGACTGGCATTGGCATACTTACTATCCAGAACTTCAACGGCATATTGACCGTCAGCAGGAATCCTGGCCTGCAATCGGGCATCAGCTCCCAATCCGGCATCATCGTCAGCATAAGCAAGTTCAGTACCATCGGCAGCCACCAGTCGTACCACCGGGTCCATCACTGACCCCAGTCGCGCCGCCAGAACATCCACAGAAATTAGCTGGCCGGCTCTGGCTTCAAATTTATAAAAATCCGCCTGTGTTTGATTGGACGCGGCAGGTACCGCTGCGGGCAGGGTAATCAATGCCGCCTCGTTCAGTGAATTATTCGACGCGGGTTCTTCAGCGAGAACCGGAGCGTCATCGATGACCAACAGATAGACTTGTGAGACGCCTGTGGCATTTCCGACAGAGATCGCCCCGACTCCCACGCCGACGTTTTCAGCCAAAGTAATTCGTAGCTTGGCAGTCTTGGCATCATCGGCACCTTCTTGAGTTGCCAACACTTCCACTTCCGCTGGAAAACTCGTCCAAACTTTCAATGGTGACGTGAGCGAATCACCGGTAATACTGAGTTCAGTTGTTACACCCGGCTTCATTCCACGTGGTGATACAACACTGATACTGGGTGCTGCTTGAGCCGTACTCGCGACGACAAATACTAACAATAGAAAGACGGATATCCGTCCTCGGATTTCTTTCATGACGGCGCCAGATGAAGTATTAAAAAAGGTAGGATGCATATAGGTGGGATTCACCAATCATTCATTTTAGATAGTGCTAATAGTACGCGTCAAACTTCCAAATCAAGTAATTAGCGTAATCATGCAAGGAGTTTTTCCGTTGTCAAATCGCCTCAGACACCTTTTGCTACACAGCCTGCTACTGATTTTGATCCTAATCACCTCTGCCAACGCTCAAACGAAGCTTAAAATCACGGTAGAAAGCTCCATCGATGGCTCCGATCAGCCATCCTATATCATCCTGCCGGTAGATTATTCGACTACCGGTAAACCACGACCCATCCTTGTTGCCCTGCATACGTGGAGTAGTAATGTGGAGCAAAAGAACGATGCCTGGGAGGCCGAGTGTTTTCGTCGTGGATGGATCTATCTGTTTCCTCATTTCCGCGGCCCGAACAATCATCCCAACGCCTGTGGCAGTAAACTTGCTCAGCAAGACATACTCGACGCCTTAGCATTTGCGAAAAAGATGTACCGCGTCGATGCCAGCCGCGTCTATTTGGCAGGTGTTTCCGGCGGCGGCCACATGACCATGCTCATGGCAAGTCGACATCCTCAATACTGGACAGCCGCCAGTGCCTGGGTAGGTATTAGTGATCTTGTCAGCTGGCATGACAAGCATGCCGGGACGAAATATGGTGCGATGATGCGTGCCAGTACGGGTGGAGTTCCCGGGGCTAATTCCGATGTCGATCAACAATACAGGCAACGATCTCCTGTTCACTTTTTACAACACTCGTTGCGAGTTCCTTTAGACATTGCCGCTGGCATTCATGATGGCCATACCGGCTCTGTCCCCATTTCCCATTCCCTCAATGCCTTTAATGTCATTGCGAAAGCTGCCAAAAGCGTGCCTGTGTCTGCAGCTGAAATGAAACTACTCAGCACGCCACAAGGTCGACTACTCGAGCCAATGGCGTCCGATCTGGAAAAGGATCATGCTTTGGAGCGTAAGATCTACCTTAGAAGGTATGCCGGCCAGAGTCGGGTAACCATTTTTGAAGGTGGTCATGAAGGAATTGCTTCAGCAGCCTTTGACTGGCTCGCTCGTTTTCATACCAATGACGATGGCACCAATACGGATAGTAATGAGTAAGATCCATGGACGATAATCAACAATCCATCGCCAAACAGCACAACCGGGAAGCATGGAACCGAATGGTTGCCGGGAAAAAACGGTTCACACAACCAGCGAAAGATGACGACTTGCATGAGCCATTGCATACGGTCGATGCAATCGGCTGGTTGGGCGGCGACATTGCAGGGAAGCGAGTGCTTTGTCTGGCGGCCGGAGGTGGCAGGCAAAGTGCCATCTATGCTGCCACGGGCGCGGAAGTGACAGTCGTCGACATCTCTCCCGCGATGCTGGAGCTGGACCGGGAAGTTGCTGCCGAGCGAGGGCTGGACATCCGTGTGGTAGAGACGTCCATGGATGATTTGGTGATGTTTACCAATGAAGAATTTGATCTGGTGATTCATCCGGTAAGCACCTGTTATCTGCCCTCGATCGCCAAAGTATTTTCAGAAGTCGCTCGGGTGACCCGACCGGGTGGACTCTATATAAGCCAGCACAAACAGCCGACCAGCCTGCAAGCCGGTATACAACGATCGCCTAAGGGATATGAATTGACCGAGCCATATTACCGTACAGGCCCACTGCCGGCAGTGAAAGGAACGCGGTTACGGGAAGATGGTACGATGGAATTTCTGCATCGATGGGAAGAAATCATTGGGGGTATCTGCCGCAGTGGTTTTGTCATTGAAGATCTTGTCGAGCCTTTTCACGCTGACCCTGATGCACCACGTGATAGTTTTGCTGATCGCTGCTGCTACACGGCACCGTACATGCGGATTAAAGCCCGGCGAAACTCCATGACGATTCAAACTGCACCAAAGAATAAGATTTTTCTGCCGGATTGATTGTTTGGTTCGTGCAGTGGCCATTGGAAAATTCGTTAAACCTTCAACGAACTATTGAACTAAAATGTTCATCGCCGTAATTGCAGAATCGTATACTGCCTAATACAACTAAACGTAACGATGACACTAAAAGACAACTCTCCCAGCTAAGGATATTCACTGTGGCAGACAAACCAATTCAGGATCTCGTATCGTGTATGGGCCAACCGGTCGCCGGGAATCCCACGCAATTCATGATGGAACGATGCTTCGCAGATTGTGAACTCGACTGGCGTTATCTCACGCTGGAAGTACCTGCAGAAAATCTCAAGGACGCGATGGCTGGATTTCGAGCGATGGGTCTTCGAGGTGGAAATTTCACGATTCCGCACAAAGTTGAAGTGATTCAATATCTCGACGGTTTAAGTGAAGCTGCCGAACGCATGGGTGCCGTGAATTGTGTCAACGTTGTTGATGGCCAGCTCATTGGCGAGAACACCGATGGCAAAGGATTCGTTCAATCATTAAAAACACTCGTGGAACCTGCTGGTCAGAAAGTGGTGATCCTGGGTGCAGGTGGTGCTGCCCGGGCGATTTCCGTCGAACTGGGATTACACGGAGTCACTGATATTACCATCGTGAATCGTACTGAATCACGCGGCCAGGAACTGGTTGACGTCCTAAATAACATCGATGGCGTCGAAGCAACTCTGAATATTCTCGATGGTGATTATGAAGTGGATGACGACGTCAATGTCGTTATCAACGCCACCTCAATCGGTCTGGGCGATGCGGAGGCCCGCGTCCCACTGGATGTTGAAACACTGAATTCCGATATGGTCGTGGCTGATGTGGTCTTTAACCCACCGATGACACGGCTACTACAGGAAGCGCAGGCTCATGATTGCCGAATCCTCGACGGATTGGGAATGCTCGTCAATCAGGCTGTGATTGGGTTTAAGATCTGGACGGGCGTGGACCCAAATCCAGCCGTCATGCGAGAAGCGCTCGAAGAGTATCTGGAAATCTGAACCTTCTATGACACCAGGCATTTTTGTTACAGGTACTGACACTGAAGTCGGCAAAACTTATGTCTCTGCGCTAATTGCGAAACAGCTATTGGCCGAGGGAGTTAATGTGGGCGTCTATAAGCCTGCAGCCAGCGGGTGTATTCCCCGGGACGATGGCAATCTCTTCAGTGAAGATGCCGACGCGTTGTGGCAGGCAGCAGGAAAACCTGCCACGGTCGACCACGTGTGTCCACAAATGTTTCAGGCTCCTCTCGCTCCGCATATTTCCGCCCGAGCGGAAGGGAAAGAAATCGATCGGCAACGGCTCGTATCCGGTATTGAATATTGGCGTGAGCATTCGGATTTTATCATCGTAGAAGGAGCAGGCGGCTTAATGGCTCCAATCAGCGACGACGATTTTGTAGCCGATTTAGCCTACGAGTTTGGATTCCCGCTGGTCGTTGTGGTAGCCAACAAACTTGGGTGTATTAACCATACTTTGCAAACGTTGATAACAGCAGCCTCTTATGAGGATGGGATTCCGATCGCCGGAATGATTGTGAATAATGTTCAGCCGGTGACCAAAGAGGATATCAGTCTGACAACCAATCCTTCAGAAATTGCCCGTTGCTGCATCCCATCCATCCTGGCCACAGTGGACTACGGCCAGGGATTAAGTGAAAAAATCGACTGGCTTGATCTGGCGCAACAGTGCCTGAATCCATAATTGTCGCATCGCGTCTCAGCGTGATAAACTAGGGACATGGATAGCGAGCAAATCCTTCAGATTCTCGAATCTCCCAAGGTAGCCAGGCAATGGTTTGAATCCCTGGGACTACACGACATGCGGCAGGCACACGATGCGCTGACTGCCATCGCGGAATCCGGTATGACACTCGACCTGGTTGCCATCACTGCCAGTCAACTCGAACAGGCTTTACCGGACGTTCCCAAGCCGGATCAGGCTTTGGCTTATCTGGCTACGTTTGCCACCCATTCACGAAATCCGATCGCATTGGGATCCCTCTGGGAACGAGATCATGAAGCGTTGCGGACACTACTGGTGATGTTTTCGGCGAGTCATCAAATTGCAGAATTGTTGATTCAGGATCCGGAAGGCTACGACCTTTTACGAATGACCGATGGGCAACCTGTCGATCGAAGAATATTGCTCGACGAAATTCAGTCAGAAGTCTTAAGTATCGCTGCGGATCCGGATATTTCCGAACAGATCGAACGTATTCGCAATCGCGAATTGCTGCGTATCGCCTACGGTGACTTAGTTGTCGATCATTCTGCAGATGTGGTTGCCAATCAAACCAGTATTTTGTGCGAAGCATTGCTCCGCAGCGCCGTCGAACTGGCAGCTCAAAAATCCATCCGTAAAAACAGGCTCAATGCAGAGTCGGCTGCAGAGTTACCATTCTCCCTGATCGCGTTGGGCGATTTGGCTGGTAGTCAATTGAGCTATGGAACAACACTCAAGGTGTTTCTAATCTATCAGCCCGCGGATGAGGCTCTGAATGAACAGATCTATGCGTCCATTCTCAATGACACCATCAGTTTTCTTACGCTGCCGAGTGGTCTGAAACTACTAGATATTGATCTTGGCTTTCAGTTATCTACGCCACCTCAATCGGGTGGTACTCATATCAATGATGCCATACGTTTTCTGGATTTCTCCGGACGAACCTGGCAGCGGCAGGAGTTAATTAATGCCCGACCGGTCGCAGGTGACCATCAAATCGGACAACGCTTTTTGAATCACATGGAGAAATGGATCTACCGACGGTACCTTAACCGTGCAGATATTACCGGCATCAAAGCGCAGAAGCGTCGTTTGCATCGCTGGGAAGAATCACCTGAACTCGATGTCGTACACGCGGCCGGAGGCATCCATGAGATAAACTTCATCGTCCAGTTCCTGCAATTGATCAACGGAGGAAATTTCAAAAAGATTCGAGTCCGAGGTACTTTGCCTGCCATTTACCAATTACACAAAGCCGGTCTGCTGTCTCAGGAAGAATCCAATGTACTGCGGGATTCCTATCTGGAACTCAAACGTCTGCATCATCGACTGCAGATTCTCAATGAGGTGGGTGCGACGTCGATTCCTCATTCGTCGCGCGATCGAATCGCTCTGGCTCAGAGCTTGGGTTACGACGATAAAACCGCCATCGAAAAACTAGTCAATGACACGACCCACAGACTAAAAGTCAGTCAACAAGTTCTGGAACGTCTACTCGAGTCGGCATTCGATGATGATCAGGAGACTGAGCCTGAAGTTGATTTGATTCTAAACCCTGAGCCGAGCGAGGAAATGCTCGCCGAAGTCCTCGGCAAACACAACTTTAGAGATGTCCATTCCAGCCATCAGTACCTAATCGACTTAGCGACAGAACGCATTCCCTTTCTCTCGACTCGCCGCTGTCGACATTTCCTGGCATTGATTGCGCCACGTCTGCTGGAAGCCATCGCCCAAACGCCTGATCCGGATATGACTCTGGCCAACCTCAGTACTGTTAGTGATTCACTGGGAGGAAAAGGCGTGCTCTGGGAAATGTTTCAAGTGAATCCTGCCACGCTCAATTTGTATGTTCAACTCTGTTCCAACAGCCCCTATCTCATTACGATCCTGACAAGTTATCCAGGGATGATTGATGAGTTACTGGATTGTCTAATTCTTGATCATCTTCCCACCAAACAGTCTCTACAACGCGTGATGTCAGAGCTCGTCAAAGGCGCTCACATCGAAGGACAGGAATTGATCGATGTGCTGTTAGCATTCAAGCATGCTCAACATCTTCGAGTTGGTGTACGTGAAATTCTGGGAAAAGACTCTCTGGCTGACTCACACAAGGCACTCTCAGACATCATTGACATTTGCCTTCAGGAAATTGCCCATGAGCTCTACCAACAGTTGGTTGAGAAACATGGCCAGCCGACCATAGAAGGTGGGAAACAGGACGGCGCGGTCGCTTCGCTGGTGATGGTAGGTTTGGGCAAGCTTGGCGGACAGGAACCAAATTTCCATAGTGATGTGGACATCATCTTTTTATATGAAGGTGCAGGAACCACTCAGCCGTTGAGACGGAATCACAAGATCCGTCAAACTTCCAACCACCACTTTTTCAATGAACTCGCAAAGCGGATTTTGCAAACAGTAACCCGTACTCGCCCCCATGGCCGTTTGTTTGATATGGACAGCAAACTGCGAGCGACTCAACAACACGCTCCTCTGGCTATCTCGATCGATGACTATGAAACCTACCTCCAAACCGCTAAGGTCCCTTTATGGCAAACCATGGGACTCTGCAAAGCTCGAATCCTGCTTGGCTCCGACACCGGCAAACAACGAACGCGAAGTGTTATCTCATCGGCAATCCAAAACTTACGGGACAGGTCAAACTTAAAAACCGATATCTATCAAACAAGAATCGAATCCGAAACAGGGGCGACCGACCGTAACTTAAAACGATTTCAAGGAGGCACGATGGATGTGGAAACCATCGTGCAAATGCTGCATTTACTCCATGGGCAAACCCACCCAATTCAACCGACAGGAACGGTAGAGGCGTTGGAAACTCTGTGTGAACACGGCTTGCTGGCCGAAGAGGACGCCACGGCCTTAGCAAAGTCTTATGTGTTTTTACGGCGAGTCGAATCCGGCCTGAGATTGATGGACACTACGCATCGACATGATTTACCCAGCGAAGAGCTGGAGCTTGAAAAACTGGCTTCCTTGCTGGGCTACGAAAGCCCTCAGTCTCTGGTGACCGTCTGCCGACGTTACCGACAGGATAACCGCCAGCGATTCGAAAAGATTTTCAAGAGATAAAGTGCATGGGTTCCAACCACGTGGACGTGATCATTGTAGGTGCAGGCGGAAGCGGATTGGCTGCTGCGGTCTCTTGTGGTGAACAGGGACTCAAAACGATTGTGCTCGAAGCCTGCCCTCAAACCGGTGGCACGACCGGAATTGCCGTAGGCTCTTTTACTGCTGCTGAAACCGAGCATCAACGGAAAGCCGGGGTTCGTGATTCGTCATCGCAACATGCCGTCGATCTTGCCAATTTTGCACCAAAAGAAATTGAAAAGCGAAACAACGCACGGGCTCGTGAATTCTTTACGGAACATGCCGCCGAGACTCTGGAATGGTTACAGTCGCACGGAGTGAAATTCGTTGGCCCGGCCCCTGAGCCACCCAACTCACAGCCACGCATGCACAATGTAATCCCCGGCGCCAAGGCTTACGTCGCGAAACTGCAGTTGGCCGCTCGAAAAGTTAACGCCCGAATCCAAACTCACTCGACCGTAACCGAACTGCTTATCGAGTCCGGACGGGTTCTGGGAGTTGAATATCAAAGTCAGGACGGCAAGCGACATCAATTATTTGCTGATCGGGGAGTCGTACTAGCGACCGGGGACTACGCCAATAACCCTGAATTAATTAAGCGTTTTAAGGGACCCGGCTACGAAAAGATTGAAGGAATTAACCCCCATGCCTGCGGGTTGGGGCATCTACTGGCAGAACAGGCCGGGGCAAATCTAGTGAATATGGATGTGACGTATGGCCCTGAACTTCGATTCATTTCCACGTCGGTACGACCCTTTCAGCAATGGTTGCCGGTAAGCGGTCCTTTGGCTGTCATACAGGCTTTACTCACCCGTTGTTTGCCTGACTGGATCTTTAAGAAAATAATCAAGCGACTCTTAGTAACCTGGCAGCATCCGGAGAGTTCTCTGTTCGATGAAGGTGCCATTTTGGTCAATCATAACGGGCAGCGATTCTGTGATGAAACCTGCGTCCAGTCACGTAATCTGGACGTTTCCAATCAGCCTGAAGGGCAGGCTTTTATCCTCTTAGGCCCCGCTCAGACTCAGCAGTTTTCCAATTGGCCTCATTTCATTTCGACAGCTCCCGACATTGCTTATGCCTATGTTGACGATTATTTGCGATTGCGACCCGATATTAGTTATCGGGCTGACAACCTCCTCGATCTCGCCTCACTCGTAACGCTACCTTACGAGAATCTAAAGGCGACTGCCGAGCAGGCGTTTGAGTCCGGCGATCAGGGGCCGTGGGTAATTCTGGGGCCGGTCAAATCCTATTTCACCACTACCGAAGGGAGTGCCGTGATAAACCAGGCGTTTCAGGTGATGGACCGCCACGACAAGGTCATTCCCGGATTATTCGCCATCGGTCAATGCGGGCTCAATGGAATGATTCTGTGGAGCCATGGCTGTCACATTGCCTGGGCAATGACCAGTGGACGACTGGTGGGCAAGTCGCTGTGGGCGAAGGTGACCTAAAAGTGGCTGCGCATAAAAAACGTGAGGTGGCTGAATCACCTCACGTTGTAATTTAATTGGCTAGCCGAACGTTAGTCGAGGAAGCCAACGAGTTCCTGGCTGCGGCTGGGCTGTTGAAGCTTGCGAACAGCTTTGGCTTCAATCTGACGAATTCGTTCACGCGTCACTTTGAAGATGTGTCCAACTTCTTCCAGCGTATAGCTGTAACCGTCGCCCAATCCATAACGCAGTTTAATGATTTCTCGTTCCCGGTAACTCAATGTTTTGAGCACTCGGCCAATACGATCCCGCAGCATTTCCTGAGAAGCACCTGAGGCCGGGCTTTCAGCATCTCCATCCGGAAGCAAATCACCAAACTGACTGTCTTCGCTGTTGCCAACGGGACGATCAAGGCTGATCGGATACCGACTCATCGCAAGTACTCGGCGTGCTTCTTCGACAGTCGTTTCTGCTCGTCGGGCAGTCTCTTCGAGCGTTGGTTCGCGCCCAAGTTCCTGGACAAGCTGTCGTGATACATTTCGTACTCGCGACATCGTTTCCACCATATGCACGGGGATACGAATGGTTCGGCTTTGGTCCGCTACTGCGCGGGTAATCGCCTGACGAATCCACCAGGTCGCATAAGTACAGAACTTAAATCCACGACGGTATTCAAATTTATCAACCGCTCGCATCAGACCGGCATTACCTTCCTGGATCAAATCCAGAAAACTAAGACCACGGTTACGGTATTTCTTAGCGATCGAAACTACCAGTCGCAAGTTTCCTTCGGATAGCTCGCGTTTCGCCTGTTGATACTCGGCATAAACCGAGTTCAGGTATTTGACGCGATTGCGAAGACTTGTTGGAGTCTCCTGGATGGCGAGCATGATATTGCGATATTGTGACAACAAATCACGCTTACGATTGTGATCTTTATTCTCTTTGGCTTCTTCAATATCCGCCAACAGCTTATCAATACATTCACTGAAGTCATTGAGCGTATTGATCATCGGTTCAATTCGTTGGGTACGCAGTCCCAATTCTTCTACAAGGCGTACACAGCGACGGCGACGACGGCCAAGATTCTTCCAGGCTTCCTGACGAGCCGCTTTCGAGAAGGACTTGCTAATGGCGACTCGGAAGTCGCGTTTGTTCAGACGTAATAGAGTCTCGACGACATCCAGATTGTGTGGCATGCGCCCCATGATCTGTTCTTTTTCGAGTCGATCGGTCACGGACACCTGGACCGTACGGTCGAACGGTAATTCACCCAGATGGACACGTTGCAAAATCTTAAAGGCCATTTGAAACACATAATAGGATTCCAAAAGTTTGGCCCGAAAAGCTCGACGCGTATCTTCAATGCGCTTGGCGAGCCGGATTTCTTCAACCCGCGTAAGTAACGGGATTTCACCCATCTGAGTCAGGTACATTCGAACAGGGTCGTCAGACCAGGATTCCTGTTCCTCTATTTCCGCTAATTCTTCTTCTTCAGGTTCTTCCTGACTTGCCGTCGTGCTCTTAGCGTTCGTCTTCTGCGCCGTCTCGCCGTTCTTGTCGGAATCCTTTTGAATACCGCGGGAAACGGTTACTTCACTATCTTCTTCGAAGTCATCAAGAAGTGGATCGTATATGCTCATACGTTACTCTTGTGTTGTCTAATTGTTCTCGGATTTGACCAATGACACGGTGTCCATGTCATCCACCATCGGTTGTTGGAACACCAAAAGCGTCCCGTGTCGTTACCATTGTAGTCCGTCCGTAAACTACAGAAACTGGACGACATTTAACCAGCTCCAGGTTTGCTGCAAACCCAAAACTCGCGTGCTGACAAAGTCAAGCGTCGATCTGATGGCTGAGAAGCTCAAGGTGGCATCGGCAATTCACCGGCGGCTCACCATTGAACATGATGCTATGTTACCATCAATTCGCTTTGGCGGCAGATACAAGTCGAGGCTTTGACAGATTTAGCTAACAGTGAAAACTACGCTGACTCGTAACAAAACATTCAGCCGTTTCAACTTGCTAACTCTGTCCAGTTCAACATTTGTAAAACCTGATACCCGATCAGGATTACAAACGGTTCAACCAGCTCTGCTACTCCACAAAACTTGTTTGTGGATTCAGTCATGACCAATTCGGGTGAATCGCCAAACGTACGAGTCGTCCGAAAGTCACACTGATCATCTCTACTCAACTTCCCTGTTGACGATATTGAGACACCATTATGACGTTAATTTTAACTACGCCCTCTAGAGGGTCTAGTCTCAAAGTCAGAGGATTCCTAAGAATCCTCACAACACGATTAACCCTACCTGCATGCTCGTCCAATTCACTGTGGAAGACCATCCACAACTTACGCCCGGAGCGATGAAAGCTGACTCGTGCCTTTAAAAGAAAGGGTACAAAACTACGCTAATCAAGGCGCAGAAATTGTAACTTTTCAGGGATCACTGCTGAAAATTCCTGCCGAAGTCACGAGCCAACATCGGGAGTTCTGCGTAAGAAATAAAATGCCTAAGCACAAATAGGTGGCATACTTCAGCAGTAACCACTCTATTCCACGAGGAGCCTTCTATGAGTACAGATCTATCGGATAAAGTCGTAGTCGTTACCGGAGCGAGCCTCGGGATCGGCCGTGCCACCGCCATCGCGTTCGGAGAGGCTGGCGCCAGTGTCGTTGTGAATTACCGTTCGCATTCGGAGCAGGCCGAGGAAGTGGTGTCCGCCATTGAAGCAGCCGGCGGCAAGGCTGTGGCTCATCAGGCAGACGTCGCCGATCTTGATTCCGTCCAGACACTCGTCCAGCGCGCCGTCTCTGAATTTGGGAAACTCGATATCGCAGTCAGCAATGCAGCCTATAGTGATCGCGAGTTTTTTTATCAGGCCGAGATGGAAGGGTTCCGTCGTACAGTCGATGTCACGATGTGGGGAGCGTTCTATTTGACTCGAGTGGCCACGCAACAGATGATCGCTCAACAGTCCGGCGGCATTATCACGTTGGTAAGCTCGCCGCATGCCTTTATTCCGGCTCCACGAGCCATGGCCTATAACATGTCCAAAGCTGCTCTGGAACACATGGCACGTACTGCCGCCATCGAAGTCGCGGAACATGATATTCGTATTAACATGATTCAGCCCGGCTGGATCGACACGCCCGGAGAACGTAAATTCGCCAGTGAAGAAACACTGGAAAAAGCCGGAGCGAAAATCCCGATGGGGCGACTTGGAAACCCGCAGGAAATCGCTCGGGCTATCCTCTTCCTCAGTGATCCTCAGCATGAATACATGACCGGAGCGACGCTACTGGTCGATGGAGGAATCAGCCTTCCCTGGTGGGCAGCCCGCGGGTCGGCAGCGCCTTCTGACTAAACTCTCTTCCCTCTGCACCTTACAATGAAGATCATGCCCAACTACCTACTCTTATGTGATTGCTCAAGCCAGTTTATCATCGGTACGACCGATGCCGGGAAAACTTTGCAATGCGCCGACTGTGGTAATTCCATCGTGGTACCCAACCTGCGAGAGATTCGCGAGTTGCCCACAGCCGAACTGACGAACGTTGCCAAGGATCTTACCTGGGAAAAACAGAATGGATTGCTCTTCGGAGTTGGCATCGTCCTCTTCACATTAAGCCTCTTATTGGCACTCTTCGAATTCTATCAGGCCAGCCAACTCAATCTTAACGATACAACCGAAGAAGAAATCAGTTACGGCAATGCCGTCATTGATCAAATGCCTCCGATGGCCGCGATCCAACAATGGCGGCTTATCCAAAGCATTGGACTCGGTGACCAACGGGAAGTTGAATTCCTTCAAAACAAAGCTTTGTATGAAACGCACCAATTCTATGCCATGCTTGAGTGCGGTGTCGCTGCATTTGGGTTGGTCCTGTGTGGCATTGCATTTGTGATGAGAAAGCAGACAGATGCAAACAGTTCGAGTTAACAACTTCGAGGCTGCTTTTCAAACCCGCGGACAGGGACAACCACTTTTGCTGGTGCATGGTTTCCCCCTGGATCACTCGATGTGGCGTTTTCAATTTGAAGTTTTGGCCACGCAATATCACGTAATCGCTCCGGATCTACGTGGCTATGGACGCAGTTCCAGAGGGCAGGCGCCGCTCTCGATGAAACAATTCGCCGACGACCTGATCGCCCTGCTCGACACGCTCGGGATTCCGCAGCCAATTATCTTCTGTGGACTGTCTATGGGTGGATACATTGGCTGGGAGCTTGTAAGCAATTACCCCGAACGCGTCAGCCGACTCATTCAATGTGATACCCGCAGTATTGGTGACACAGATATTGTTGCCCGCGGACGTAGGCAGATGGCAGCCCGAATTATTGAACAGGGCCCCAATGGAAGCGCTTTGGCAGCCGATGGCATGATTCCGAAACTCTTTAGCCAGCAGTCGTTCGACCGAATCCCGGAACGAGTTGAACAACTAAGGGCAGTCATCGCCAACACGGACCCTGCTCTGATAGCTGAAACCCAACATGCACTAGCACAACGCCATGATGCAACCGCCTGGTTACAGACGATCGACGTCCCAACACTTCTCCTGTGTGGCCAGCATGATTCGATCAGTCCGCCTGATGAAATGCGCGCAATCGCTGAAGCCCTACCTCAAGCCTCGTTTGAGATTATTCCAGATGTCGGGCACATGGCGCCTCTCGAAGATCCTCATACCGTGAACGATCTGATTCGACAGTTTCTGAGCGATTTCTAAGCAAGCTGCTAGCAGTTTTGATCTGACCGCAAAATTAATTCCTCTATCCGCAGATTTTCCCCGCGGATGCTTTGTGAGCGCTTCATGAAATTCCTATAATAGGCACAACAGAGAAAAGGGCGACCTCATTGAATGTCACGATTCAACGGACGGTAGCCAACTAAATCGAATTGCAAAACATCCTGAGAAACTCTTATCAGTTTGTCAGGATTACAAAATACGGGAACATCGGTGTGCTTTCACTAAGACCGAAGGTCAAGGAACTTACATTCCAACTTTTCTCTCGCTCGCTTCACCCTGAACTCTTTGAAGTCTTTAAAACTCGCCATATTCAACGTGGCAGTTATGAAGCTCAGGTCGACATCACTCGCGACGGACACGTCATCACATTTCAACACCATAGCGTCACCATCGCTGAAGTGGCATCGGCTCAATCGCAACCGCTGCCGCAACGTCGCCGCTTACTTGCACATCCGATTGCTGGCGAGCGAAGTGAAGTTGTCAATTGTCGGGGTATTGAATATCAAACCAGCTTTCAGCTCGAAATCGTGCCGCAGGAAATCTTCTGGTCCTTCCAGCAGGAATTAAGTCAGGATAGTGAACTACGAGGAATGGTTCACTTCTTCGACAACAATGGGCGTATGGCAACCGGAGCAATGAGTTACGTCAATTTGGAAACACGGCAAAACAGCCTGCTGATTCAGGCTTTTCACACTTTTCCGGACGATCTGGCAATTATTAAAAGCCAATCGGTTTTCAGCGTCTAGCTACCTTTTTCTGTAATCAACGACTCAGCTATCAGTCGCCTGTCACTCTGGCCTCACTGTAACGCTCATCTGATTAGTACAGCACGGCTACGGCTATGTTGTACAGAGCATGTGCACCAACAGCGACTCCAAATCCACGCTTTAAGAAAACAACGCTGAGAATCGCACCAACAAAGAATCGGAACACAAAGGTAAACCAATCCTGCTCAACACCAATCGAATGAGCAGCGGCAAATCCCAGACTCACAACGGTCACTGCCAATCCATAAGCCAGCCAGGTCTTCAATTCAATCCTCAGCAAAACCCAAATAACGACTGGTAAGAGAAGTAATCTAAAGAACAACTCTTCATAAATTCCAGCTCCAATCATAGACAGTAGATGGTGCACATTCGTCGATGATACCTCTTCGGCGATCCAGGCGGCCACAGGATCATTCGCTATTTGATAGATCGCCTTGAGTGCCAGATGCTGTATCTGAAATACACCAAACAGGACAATGGCATACCCCACACATTCGATCAGCATTCCGGGCAGGCAATGCCAATCAACTCGCCACTTCAACTTGGAAATGTGATGCCATCCCAGCAGGACAGCACAGGAAAGCAGCGGGAGTAAGAGGTGCTGGCTAAAGCCTGCCCACTGCAGCAGTTCGCGTAGCCAAATGTCAGCAAGATTTCTGTAAGGATCACCGCTAAGCCAGAGTCCGATTTCATAGACGATCAGCCAGGGTAGATAGAACACCAGATTGTTTAACGGCGTCCGTGACTGGTGAAAATAACTGGTTTGAGAATCTGGCAATGCGGAGATCCCATCTGAAATGCCCAACTGACTTAACGGCCATCGCCCGTAAGACGTAACAACGCTTACCCTTGTTGAGCTTGTTGATCCTTCAACGCTTGTTGGAACACTTTTAATTGTCGACGCATACCCAAACTTCCCGGATCCATGTCCACTGCCTGTTGCTGATATTTCACAGCGTTTTGATAATCCTTCACGGCATAGTAACAATGCCCCAGCGTATCCAGATAGCTGGCCGATTCCCAGTTTCTCAACTCCAGTGATTTTCGGCTATAGTCCACTGCCTGCTGGTAATCACCCGTTGTATTGGCCACAAGCCAGGCATATTGATTGAAGGCACGAGCCAGATCCCACTGTAAACGAGATTTTTCAAGACGATCCAGAGTATTCTTGATTTTCGTTTCGACAGCTTTGACTTCATCTTCATAGGACGCGGCAGACACTTCGATTGCCTTCAATGTCGTTTCCCGAAAAGCGGCATCTGATTGCTCGAACCGATACATCGCTATCAAAATATCTCCGTCGTTCGGGTCTTCGGCAAATCCAGCCTCAAGACACTCCCGCTGCTTCGCCCATTCGCTACGACTGGCATGATCACACGCCCGGAAATACCAATACCGCGAGACAAAGGATTCCATTTGTGAGTAAAACCGAACTACCGACTGCTTTAAATCGTCATTCTCCCGATTCTCAACCACAGGTTCAAAGACGAACCTGGCTTTGTCCTCCTGCTTCAAGTCATGGAAGATTTCACCCAGAAGTATTCGCATTCTAACGCCCATTTCCGATGCAAGCGGAGCCTGTTGGATCCCCTGTTCATATTCAGCAATCGCCCACTGGTGGTGTTGTCTGGCGGTAAGAAATGACGCGATCATCATATGAGCATCCAGATCTTCCGGATTGATTTCCAACGCTTTGGCCGCCTGTTCATTTGCTTTCGCTTCATCGCCACCTTCCAAAAATGCTTCGGC
>MDTD01036375.1_pt1 | contig 31853 bp, 23 predicted proteins | sample 811221 | NCBI WGS metagenome assembly MDTD01 (sample SAMN05326646, study PRJNA326480) | marine metagenome | isolation source: seawater | place: Pacific Ocean: South West | collected 2011
ACAAGGGGGTGAGCAGTTCCAGGGCATGAAGCGCTTCGAGTGCCGCGTCGCCATCACGGAGGCGCTCGACAAGCTCGGTCTTTACCGTGGCAAGGCGAACAACCCGATGCGTTTGGGTTTGTGCAGCCGCAGCAAGGATGTCATCGAGCCCATGCTCAAGCCGCAATGGTGGGTGAACTGCCAAGATATGGCCAAGGAAGCTTGCGACGCCGCGCGCGACAAGCGCCTTGAAATTCTTCCAGCTTTCATGGAACCGACTTGGTTCAGATGGTTGGAAAACATCCGAGACTGGTGCATCTCTCGTCAACTTTGGTGGGGGCATCGTATTCCGGCCTTCTACGTTCGTTTTTCTGGTGAGACGGACGATGACTGCGGCATGCCCGGTGGCAGTTCCGAGAAGATGGATCGATGGGTCATCGGACGAAACGCTGAAGAAGCCCGTGTTGCGGTCGAAAAGAAGTTCCCGGGCAAGGAATTCACTCTTGAGCAAGATGAAGATGTCCTCGATACTTGGTTCTCCTCTGGTCTCTTCCCGTTCTCCGTCTTTGGCTGGCCCGATGAGACGCCAGATTTGGCTGAATTTTACCCAACATCGCTTCTCGAAACCGGTCACGATATTTTATTCTTCTGGGTCGCCCGTATGGTGATGATGGGAATGAAGCTCACCGGTAAGGTTCCGTTCAAGCAAGTCTACCTCCACGCCATGGTGCGCGACGCGCACGGCCGTAAGATGTCCAAGTCTCTCGGTAACGTGATTGATCCTCTCCACGTCATCGAAGGCATCGATCTTGAGGCCTTGCACGCGACGCTCATCGGAGGTAACCTCGACGAAAAGGAGCGTAAGAAGGCGCAGGCTGGTCAGAAAGCGGACTTCCCCGGCGGTATCCCAGAGTGCGGCACCGATGCGATGCGTTTCGCTCTCGTTTCTTACACCGCCCAAGGCCGTGACATCAACCTCGACGTCTCTCGCGTGGTGTCGTACAGACACTGGTGTAACAAGCTCTGGAACGCCATTAAGTTCGCGATGATGAACTTGGGCGAAGGATACGTGCCGCCGAGTGATATCAACACCTCGTTTGATCTCAAGAAGCTACCGCACGCCGCGCAGTGGATTCTCAGCCGCTTGAATGAAGCGTGCGGAGCGACGAACGTCGCGATGGAGGCTTACGACTTCACTGTCGCGACGAGCGCTGTGTACGCCTTCTGGCAATATGAGGTTTGCGATGTGTTCATCGAAATCATCAAGCCCGTCATGAATGGTGACGATGAAGTGGCAAAGAAGGGAACGAGAGACGCCCTTTGGATTTGCCTCGACACCGGTTTGAGACTTCTCCATCCGTTCATGCCTTTCGTGACCGAGGAGCTCTGGCAGAGATTGCCGAGAACGCGCGATGAAAACACGCCCAAGAGTATCATGATTGCCGATTATCCGGTGAAGATTGATTCGTGGGCCAATGCCGAGGTTGAATCTCAAATGCAAACCATCATGGACTCCGTGAAGGCGTTGCGTTCGCTCAAGTCAAACTACAACCTCCCTCCGAAAGCTAGACCGGAGGTCTTCTACAGCGCGAAGACGGAGGAAAGCAACGTAGCGATGAAGATCGATCCGGAAGGTTTGACATCTCTCGCGGGCGTTGGAGCTATGAAACAGTTAGCTGAGGGTGAATCCGCGCCGCCGGGCTGCGCGGTGAGCATCGTCAACGAGTCCGTGACGGTGTACATTCTTCTCAAGGGAGTCGTGGATGCGGCAACCGAGATCGCAAAGCTCGACAAGAAGCTTGCTGCGCTCAGGAAGACGAACGAAACTCTTCAGAAGAAGACTCAAGAGGACGGTTACGAGGACAAGGTTCCGGAGAAGGTTCGTAATGAAAACACCGAAAAGCTCGCCAAGCAAGCGGAAGAGATCAAATCGATTGAAACGGCGCGCGCCGACTTTGAAGCTTTATTATAATAATTACAACATTAACCAATGACCAATAACTTACAGTTTATAGCCTGTGCAGCGTTTGTTCTTTACTCTGTGGCGACCCCGGCTGTTGACTATCGACACCGGGCGACGTCACAGGCTTGAGATTGATGTGCACTCTTGTACCAGAGAGGGTTCGATTGAACGTAGGACTGGGAGTAGACTTTCCACTTGATGGTGAATCAGTGTTTGGCGTGTGGAACGTCGCGGACCGCTTGATCTCTTCTAGCTTTTTACGCAACTCTTCCCGTTCTCGAGCCTTGTTGAGCGAATCCTTTCGCGTCATTTCCGCTTGCGACTCGCGAGTGATTTTTTCGCGTTGCATCTTTTGCAGTTCTCGCCAGCGACGAGCGGCTTCCGTTCGCATTCTATCTTCCGACTCCTTGGCTTCTTGTTTCGCCTTTTGCACGAACTCAGCGTTCGCCTGCGCCTGCTTGGCACGCTCCTCAGCCTCTGCCGAGCGTCGCCCAGCTTGATACATGTTATAGGCTGCGTTATTCGATGGTGGCGATGACGAATTCGTCGTGCTCGCTCCCGGCGGACGACTCCAGCTTCTCGTGTGCGCGGACTGCGTGCGGGTGAATGACGCACTCGGTTTGCCCATATTTTCCCACAACTTGCGACACGCTTGTAAGAGCTTGAACGTCTCCTCGCACCGAGCGTTGTCTTCCAACGATCCTCCGCGCGCCGCCGATCGATCGGGATGGTACTTTAAGAGAGCCTTTTTGTACGACGTCTCGATGTTTTTACCATCTTCGTGCGTTCCCAAACGCAGTAAAAGGCTGGAAAGATCACCGTTTTCGGCGATGAAGTACAACCCTTCGGATTTCAACGTCGTCTGCGCTGCGGTTCGATATTCGTTTAGCGAATCCGCCTCTTTCGCGCGATCTTCTGCCTCCTTTTTGTGTTCCTCCGTGCGTTCCTTCATGCGCCTTTCTTTCCTCGCCGCAGCCTTCAGTCGACGCGCCTCTTCGCGCTGCTTGGCGAGCTCCACGGCGCGTTGTTCCCACTCAATCTTATTCGCCTCTGCTCGCGCTCTGGATCGTTCGTCATCCGCCGCGTCCATCGCGCTCGTCGCCTCGGACACTTGATCCGCGACGAACTGCATCTTTTCCTTCGTCTCCACGGAATCACTGTCGTCCTCATCCTCCGCGGATGTGGGTTCGTCGCTCGGAGATGACGCCTCCAACGTCTTCTCGCTAGTCGAAAACGATTTCTCCACCTCCTCCTTGGTCTCGAAACGCGTCGGCGCGCCTCCGAAACCGGCGGTAAACTCACTCGCGGGCTCGATATCGGATTCATCGACGAAAGCGTCCTCCATCTCGTCGTCCACGCACGTGAACGCCGACTCCGCCTCCTCCTCAACCGCCGCCTCGACGTTCCCATTCGTCTCCACCTCCATCGGCGCCACGTTCGTCGTCGTCCGCGTTCCCGTCGTCCCCGTCGACGACACGCTCGGTTTTTCATCCCCTCTCTTCACCGACGACGACGACGTTCGCGTCGTCACCGACGTCTTTTTCTTCGATTCTCTCTCCTCGCGCGTCCTCGCGTAACCGTCGCCGCGCGCGCGCGCGCTTTCGAGCTCCCCGCACCCACCCCTCGCCCCTCGTCGACTCCCCCTCGCCTCCTCCGTCTCGCCCTCATCCCTCGCCGTCCTCGTCGTCCGTCTCGCCCACGGTCCCCACCGCGCGCTCGCGCGTCCGAGCGCCCATCCGCACGCGAACCAAAACGCGCACGCGAGCCGAAACACAATCGTCGCCGTCCACCGCGCCCGCGCGTCCGCGAGCGCACCGGCGAGCGCGTAATACGGGACATCGTTCGAATCGAAATCGACGACGACGTCGTCTCCGCGCATGGCGCGCGAGTCGCGTCGCGCGATGTGCCACCTGCCCGCGCGCGTCGAACGGATCGCACGTGGCGGGGAGGGAGCACATTGGTGGGATATGACCCGTGGCTCGTTCGTGTTTCGGGTCAGGACTCATCATAAACGAGTCAGGACTCATCATAAACGAGTCAGGACTCATCATCATAAAATGAGTCAGGACTCATAAAACAGTCCCTCCGCCCCACACATCACCATCATCATCATCATCATCATCGGCCGACCGAACGATCTCGAGCGTGGACGCGAGAGCGCGACGGAAGTCGGTCGAGTCGACGGACCGAGGAGAGAGACCGACCGAGGAATCGTGGGAGAGCGTCGCTCCCGCGCGCGTGGTCATGGGTCAGGGTCAATCCCTCGACGGCGACGGCGCGAACGGTGGAGGTCGAGACGGGCGCGGGCACAAGAAGGAGAAAAAGAAGTACGTGCCCCCGGCGCCGCCCATGCGCGTGGGGAAGAAGAAGAAAAAGACCGGCATCGAGGGCGCGTCGAGATTACCGGACGTCGCGCCGCAGAGCAAGTGTAAGCTTCGAATGTTAAAATTGGAGCGCGTGAAGGATTACTTGCTCATGGAGGAGGAATTCGTCGGGAACCAAGAGCGGTTGAAGCCGAAGGAGGAACGCGCGGAGGACGAGGAGAGCAAGATTGATGAGATGCGAGGGGCGCCGATGAGCGTGGGGTCGTTGGAGGAGATCATCGATGACACGCACGGGATCGTGTCGTCGAGCGTGGGACCCGAATATTACGTCAACATCATGTCCTTCGTGGACAAGAGTCAACTCGAACCCGGGTGCGCGGTGCTGTTGCATCATAAGAATTCTGCCGTCGTGGGGACGCTGGCGGACGATGTGGATCCGATGGTGAGCGTGATGAAGGTGGATAAAGCTCCGTTGGAGTCGTACGCCGATGTGGGGGGGTTGGAGGATCAGATTCAAGAGATTAAGGAGGCAGTGGAGTTGCCGCTGACCCATCCTGAGTTGTACGAAGACATTGGCATCAAGCCGCCGAAGGGTGTGATTTTGTACGGTGCGCCGGGCACGGGTAAGACTTTATTAGCAAAGGCGGTAGCGAACTCGACGAGCGCCACATTCTTGCGCATCGTCGGTTCTGAATTGATTCAAAAGTATTTGGGCGACGGTCCGAAGCTCGTGCGAGAGCTCTTCCGCGTGGCGGACGAGATGAGTCCTTCGATCGTCTTCATGGATGAGATTGACGCCGTCGGTACGAAAAGATACGATTCACAATCCGGCGGTGAACGTGAAATTCAGCGCACGATGTTAGAGCTCCTCAATCAAATGGACGGTTTCGACTCTCGCGGCGACGTCAAGGTGATCATGGCGACGAATAGAATCGAATCCCTCGATCCCGCGCTCTTGCGTCCCGGTCGCATCGATCGTAAGATTGAATTCCCGCTCCCGGACGTCAAAACGAAGCGTCACATCTTCAACATTCACACCGGCCGCATGAACCTCTCGTCGGACGTACAATTGGAGGAATTCGTCATGGCCAAGGACGAGCTCTCCGGCGCCGACATCAAGGCGCTGTGCACCGAAGCCGGTTTACTCGCCCTTCGCGAGCGACGCATGCAGGTGACGCACGCCGACTTTTCCAAGGCGAAGGAGAAGGTTCTGTACAAGAAGAAGGAGGGCGTGCCGGAGGGCATGTTTACGTGACGCAGCACGACCACGCATGTAATAGAAACGTCATCCGTCTCGCGCGCGCGATCCCTCGAGCCGAGACGCCACACACTCGAGCGCGATGTCCACCGTGGATGAGCTCCGACGCGCGCTCACCGCGTTGGGCGGCGAGAGACGCGAGGTGCGAGCGCGACGAGAGACGACGACGACGACGACGACGACGACGCGAGAGAGAGAGAGACGACGACGACGACGACCGACCGACCGACTGACATTTGATTTTGATCCTCGAGACAGGCGAACGACCGGTTGAAAGCGCTGGCGACGAGCCGACGACCGGTGAGAGGGAAGGGGACGGGATCTCGGGAGGGGAGACCGCCGCGTCGATCGTCGCGGGACGACGAGAGGGCGAACGCAACGTGGGAGGAGCCCGAGGAGGGGGCGGCGGCGGCGCCGAGACCGAAGGCTGAGGCGGGACAGCGAGAGCGGCGCATGTTCGCGGGACTGTTGGGAACGCTGAAAAAGAGGAAAACGAGCATGGAGGAGAAGGAGAGAGATGTGTTGGAGAAACGGAAGACGATCGAGGCGGCGGTGTCGGGGAAGAGCGAAGAGATTAGTAGAGAGTTGAGAGAGTCGCAATACAAGGCGTTTGTGGAAAAACGCGACGCCGAGGAAAAGACGAAATTTGAATTGGATGTCAAGTTCAAGGAGACGGAGAGGGCATTCATAGAAGCGCAGTACAAGAATATGCACGCGCAGATGCTCGAGGGCGCGATTTTAACCACGACAGAGCCGATGATTGTATACAAACCGAAGAAACTGCGCGCCGGAGATGAGGAGGCGTGCGCGGCGAGCGCTAAAAGATTAGAAGACTGGCGCGCGTCAAACATGGAGAGGGTAGAGAACGCCATCAAGGTGATACATTCGAGACGCGAAGGAACCTTGGAACGTCGCGCCAAGGCGAGAATGAGAAACGAAGAGCGCGAAGAGGATGTGGACATCCACGACGTCGACGACGACTACGACGACGTGTTGGAAGACTTTGACGAAGACGCGATGGAAGACGCCGGCGCTGCCGCTTAGAGAATACAACCTGCATGTGAATAATGATAAAAACTAGACTAACTACTCTTCCTTGAGCACGCGAACGAAATCGCGCGTGTAAGGCTCCAAATGGTCCCGCCCTTCGGTGGCTTTTTTCGCGGCGCCCTTCTCGTTCCAGTTCAAAACAAAGTCGACGTGTCCCTCCTTGAGATACAGCAGTAACCTGGACGGCACCGCCGCGTCTTGAAGCTTCCAATAGAAATCTCCGCTTTCGTGCCACGGAACGGTTATGTCAGCGCAACCAGCCATCAGAACGGTCGGTGGGAAGGTGAACGGCTCCGTCGAATCGTCGTTCACGTCGCTTGGCGCGCTTCGTCTGTGGAAACCAGCCATTTTAGACATCACATCTCCCGCCAAATCTGACGGTCCCGGCACGGCCAACTCTTCTCTGACGATTCTCTGCGGCATGAGTTGCGCTGGACTGCAGACGTCAAAGTTTTCGGCCCCATTCATGGCGCGCGCCATCGTGCTCACGATGGCGACTCCTCGAGAGTCTTCGTAGTCGTAGTGATAACCGATATCGTACACTCCCGCGATGCCAACGAATCGTCGCGGCATTCGCGAATCCGCGTGAAACTCTCGCGCGTTCGTTTTCGATGGCACGTTCTTCACCCCCGCGCGTTGTAACAGCGCTCGCGCGCACAACTGCGCGCCCGCCGAGTGCCCGACGAGGGACACTCGCCTCGCGTCGCCTCCGTAACTCCTAATGTTATCCATCGTCCAAGAGATGGCTCGAGAGACCTCGTCCCACATCTGCATCGCATCCGCGCTCGGATAGAGAGTATAAGTCACCACGCAGCACACGACACCCTCCTTGGCGAGCGCCGTCGCCATGGGCGAAAATTGCCACTTCTCGCCGCTCGCCCACACGCCGCCGTGCACGAAGAGCGCCACCGGCGCGTCCTCCTTCCCCTCCAACCCATCCGGCGCGTAAATATCCATAACACATCGTTTACCGACGTCGTATCGAACGTCTCGCGACATGGTGACCCCCGACGCCGCGCGTTCTCGCGCGCCGTCGCTTCGTCGAGGGAGTTTTCTGTGCGTGCGCAGCGCCCTGTATCCGTACGGCACCTTGACGACGAGTCCCGAGATCTCGTCCGCGATGAGCTTGGCCAGTTGCGTGTATCGCGTGAGTTTTTCTCGCGGCGTCACGCACCGGGCGAGATCCTGGCGAGGGCGACGACGACGCGGGCGAGAGAGTCAGTGGGTGTCGGGACGACGCGCGGTCGATTCGTCGAAGCCTCCGTTTCGCGTCTCGCGTCGTCGTTCCTCGCGCACCTGCGGGATGGCCTTGAAGGCTTCCGTGAAGGACATCGAAGGACGCGCTCTCGACGAGGGTGGACCTCGAGCGCGTCGCGGTGAGACGATCGACGGCGTCGCGCTCGGCGCATCTTGTTCGTCTACGGGACGAGCCGCGGCGCGCGTTCGAGACGTGACGACGGGGACGGTGTCGACCGTGGACGATTGCGTTCACTAGTACGATTTAGTAATAACATCAATTCTTTACGAGGAGGACTCCGTGGATTGCGTGGCGGCGGGGGCGGCAGCGGTGGCTTCCTTCTTGGCCATTCTCTCCGCCGTCTTGCGCTTTTCGCGCTCCAAGAACTCTTCTTGAAGCTCCTTCGCGGCGGCGAGCTTGGAGAGCAACCCCTTGTACATGGACAAATCACCGTTCACCTTCTTCGTTTGCAATCCACCGGCTTCCACAAGAGCCTCGAGCGCCTTCGGGTCCGTCGCCTTGGCGAGCTCCAACATGCGGAAGATGCCGATGGCGAGGTATCTGGTGTACAGAAGCTTACCCGCATCGCTCTTCTCCTTCGTGGACGCAAAGATCGGGTTCGTCTTCAAGCCTTCAACGCCATCCGCCGACGACGCGAACGCTCCGAGCGTTTCCGCATCCGCGCGAGTCTTCACCGGGTCCTCGCCGAGGGCGCTCAAAAAAGCGCTGAAAATTTTCCCCTTTTCCTCCTCGCTCGGGAACCCTTCGTACAACTGATCGAACACGCTCACGAATCCGAGCGATGCGAGCGCGTTGTACTCGCTCTTCACGTTATACTTGGCGAAGTGTCCCTGCACGAGCAATTCCTGCGTGATGGTCGACCACACCGACGGGATCGGGTACGGGTACGCCTGTAAAAACTTTTGCTTGGTGTCGCTCACGGTGACGTCTGCGCGCGCGTACATCATCCTCAACTCGTCAATCTCTCGCCCTCCCCGCGCGACGCGCGCGCGGTCGCGTCCTCTCTCCCCTCGCGCACCGCCCGTTCGCCTCGTTCGTCTCGACCCTTTCGCGCGCGTGCCCTGCGTCCCGATCCGCGTCGCCGTCGCCGTCGCCGTCGCCGTCGATGACGCACCGAAAACGCCCGCGCGCACGACGACGGTGGATCGTCGTCCGCGTCGAGACGCGCGCGTCGCCGCGGGGGCGCACGCGCGAGAGAACTGCGCGCTCGCGAGGGACATGCGATGGGCGCGTGGGAGAGTGACGTCGCGGGCGCGCCCGTCGTCGACGTCATCGTGGGAGGGGGGGGTGGTTGGTGAGTCGTGATTGGTGACTCGTCCATTGTGGGCACGCGCGGCGCCGCGAGGACGACGAGAAAGACGAGGACGACGAGGAAGACGGCGGGATGTCGGAGGTGGAGGACGGTGTGTGGTCGGTGTGTGGTCGTTACACGCGCGCGGGGGGGGCGGTCAGGACCGGTGACGAGGCGTGGACGCGGTAAATGAGGGTTTGGGCGGGAATTTGCGGTCGTGCGCGTCGGCGGCGCGGCGCAAGTCGTCGGCGTCGCAGCGGAGGGCGAGATCTTCGATCAGAGCGCGAGCCGAGGTGAGTTGAGACTCGTACTCGGTGATGAGTGAGGCGGTGGCGGCGTCGGCGCGGTCGGCGCGGGCGGTGGCGGAGGCGACGCGCGCCTGTTCGGAGAGGAGGAGGCGCTCGACGCGGGCGAGACGTTTGGAGACGCCCTCGGAGTGTCGTCGCACGAGGCTCATCTGTCGCTCTCGACGATCGACGTCGGCGAGTTTGACCGCCATGGCGTCTCGCTCGAGGGTCACGGCGCGAAGCGCGCGACGGAGATGGACGAATTCGTCTTCGCCGTCGCCGGACACCGCGTCGCCTCCGGAGGACGCTCTCTCGCGAGCCTCGGCGTCCTTCGCCATCGCTCTCGCCAACGCTTGGTGCAATTCCTCTCGCAACGAAAAGTTCTCTCGTCCGAGTCGATCTATCTCGACGTCGTACGACTCGAACACGCCCAACCATCGCTCCGGAACGTCTCGTCTCAACTGTTTACACCGCTCTCGCCACTCCTCCGTCTCCGCTCGCGCGTCCTCGAGCGCCACCCTCGCCTCTTCATCGCGATCCGCCATCTCTATCTCTAACGCGTCCACCTTGAGTTCAACCTCACCGCGCAATCGCTGTTCGTCTCGCAGGTACCGCAGGAGACTCTCCGGCGTCTCGCCTCGCGAGACGTCGACGCTCGAATAATCCATTCGCGGCGATTTCGACGCCGCGCCCACGCTCTCCCACCTTTTCGATCCCATCGGCGTCGCGCGCGCGCGCTCGACGTCATCACTCTCCTCCTCGATCTCGATCTCGATCTCGTCCGCGCGCGCGCGCGCGGACGACGACGGCGCGGGACGGAACGCTCGAACGTCGCGCGCCAACGAGCTCAAATCTTTTCCCGCGCCAGACGTGGACGTCGGGCGTCCGGACGTCGCGCGATCGTCCATGAGCTCGGCGTAGATGGCGTCGAAGTCATCCTTCGACGTCGAGGAGGGCATGACGAGGCGACGCGACGCGCGCGCGCCTCGCGGTGGCGCTCGAGGATGAGGAATCGAGTCGAGTCGAGTCGACGGCGCACCGCACCGCACCGCACCGCACCGAACCGAACCGAACCGAACGAGCGCGAATGTCTAGTGAGTATTAATATTATACACGCGTCAGGCTACGAATAAATACGCTACGCAAAGGGAGACGCGCGCGACGAGCGCGTCGCGTCGTCTCGTTCTCGTTCTCGTTCGTTCGTCCGTCACAACGAATAGGTGGCCATCCAAAAGACGAAGTGGACGTACGCCACCGACATGCCTAAAATCGCCCCCACGACGACTTGTATCGGCGTGTGACCCAACGTATCGCGAAGCGGTCTCGAATCCGTCAACGGATGATCCCTCGGTAACTCCACTATCAATTGATTCAGCACCTCCGCCTGACGTCCCGCGTGCAAGCGCACGCCCGTGGCGTCGTACATGACCACCAACGAAAACACCAGACACAGCGCGAATATGCTCGATTGCATCCCCTCCTTCAATCCGATGGACGTGCACAGTCCCACCACGAGCGCGGTGTGCGAGCTCGGCATCCCTCCGCTTCCCACGATGCGCGTGTAATCAACCTTCCCCGTGGCGTGATAGTGCGTGAACACTTTCGCGATCTGCGCGATCGAAAAACTCAACAACGCCGCGACGAGCGCGGGCGAGCTCACGACGGCGGGTATGTGCGAAATCTTACTCGCCATCTCTCCCCTCCCCTCCCCTCTTCTCGCCTCGCCTCGACTCGACTCGACTCGTCTCGACTCGTCTCCACGCGCGCGGGACTGTCTCGAATCCGCGGGCGCGGGCGCGGGCGCGCCGAGGTCTCGCGCGCGAGGCGTGTCTCCATGGAGACGGACGAATGGTTCATACTTTCACGAATGAAAAACTATATACATGTACGATTACGATCACGATCACGAACCCATCACGTGTGACACATCACACACATCACGTGTCGCGTCGACGTCGAACGCGCGCGCGCACACGGTGACGCGTCATGGGACGCGCGATCGCGGAGGACGGCGTCGAGGCGTCCGCGGATGGAGCGTTCGTGAACGAACGAGTGGAATCCTTCGTCGCCTCGCTGGACGCCGAGCGCGCGTCGCGAGGGGCGCCGCCGCGAGTGGAGGTGTCGTGTCGATTTTCGTGCACGCTGTCGCTGGATGCGGATAAAGCGTCGCGCGCGATACAGACGGTGCCGGGAGCGTTCGCGAACGCGGCGACGGCGCCGTTTCGTGCGCTCGGGGGTCTGGTCGCGCGCACGGGGTCGGCGAGCGACGGTGGGGTGGCGTCAAAGCAAAAGACGGAGTTGAAAGTTTTGAGAGACGTCCGAGGGAATTTTCGACCGGGGACGTTGACGTTAGTCTTGGCGCCGCCTGGGCACGGAAAATCGTCGCTGTTGAAGTCCATAGCGGGCGTGAACACGGCGATTCCGATCGACGGCGAAATCACGTACTCTGGACTCACCAGGGAAGAACTGGAGAAGCAGGGCGCGTCGTTGAACAGGCTGTGCGAATACGTCACGCAGCTCGACGAACACTTGCCGTTCCTCACGGTGGAGGAAACGGTTAAATTTGCTCACGAAAACGCGTGTTGCTTGCCCGAGGGTGAGAATGGGCGCGAGGTGTACGACGAAAAAGTGAGTAAAGTGATCGAGCTTCTAAATTTGGACGGGTGCAAAGACACCATCATCGGAAACGACCTCATTCGAGGCGTCTCTGGAGGGGAAAAGAAGCGGGTGACGATCGCGGAAGCTCTCGTGAAGAACGCACGGGTACTGTGCATGGATGAAGTGTCGACCGGTCTCGACGCGTCGGTGACGTTTAATATCATTTCTGGTCTGAAAGCGTGGGCGCAGAGAACTCAGGGTACCTGCATCATCGCTCTTCTTCAGCCGACGCCAGAGGTTGTGTCCTTGTTCGACGACGTGCTCCTTTTGAAGGAAGGAGCGCCCGTGTATCACGGACCGATGGAATCAGTCGCATCGCACTTCAAGAGTCTGGGATTTACCCCACCCGCGGCCAACTCTGGCGCCGATCTCGCGGATTGGCTCATCTCTCTGCTCGTCTCTCCCAAGGAGGCGCTCGCAAACGCCGGCACAAAGCTCACATCAGAAATTCCAACCGAAGTCGACGACTTAATCAAAGCGTGGCGCGACACCGAAGCGTACCGCGCGAGCATAAAAACGACGTGCGGTCCCGCGGACATCGAGTTGAACACACCGTTCTCGAAGAGACAGTTTTCTCTCAGCTATCCGCGTACTTTTGCCGATCACTTCAAATCCGTCTTCAGGCGGCAGACTCAGGTGACTGTGAGGAACAAATTGTTCCTGCAAGCGAGAATTTTCGGCGCGTGCGTCACCTCGCTCATTTTAGGCTCCGTTTGGTTTGACCTGTCGCTCGATCGTGGCTTTGAGAAACTCGGTATGCTTCTGTTTTGTGTCCTACACATTGCGTTTTCAAACTTTTCCGAGATGACGTTTAGCGTCGAACAAAAGTACGTCGCCTTCAAGCATTTAGATTCAAAACTGTTTCCTGAATTGACGTACCTCCTATCGTGGACTCTGGTGCACCTCCCGATAGCGATCATCGAGACTCTCATCTTCAGCTGCGTGCTTTATCCCATGGTGGGTCTGAGCTTGGTGTTCAAACAGTGGGCTTTCTTCTATTTGCAACTCGTCCTCGTGAACGTCGCGATGGCGTCATTCTTCCGTGTCATCGCTCTTGTTTCGCCGACGATGGAAGTGGCGCAGTCATACCCCGGTCCATTCATCGCGGTCATGATACTTTTCGCTGGCTTCTTAATCAGTCCGGAGAAGATGGGTGGTCTGAAATTCATGTATTGGACGTCCATCTTCGCGTACTGTTTGCGATCGCTGTGTCAAAATGAATTTCTGTCCAGCCAGTACAAAGTGCTGGTACCCAACGATCCCGTGGGTGCGGCAACTTTCGTGGCGAACAATCCGCAATACAACACCACTTCAATGGTGGAGCTTTGCACTCAAGGGCTGGTGACGCCGTGCTCAAGCATGGGAGAGATTATCCTTGGTACGATCGGCATCTCCAAAGATACGTCGTTCAAATGGGCTGGCCCTGGCTTCTGTCTTGGTTTCTTCGTGCTCACTTTTGCGATCGGCTTACGCACTTTGCACACGTTTCGAATGCAACGTAACATCGGATCGAGTCGCGAACAAGCAAAAGAAGAGAACGATGATGAAATCGTTCAAGTCATCGACGTCGCCGCGGCTCAACAGGCGATGGATTTCACCGCCATGGCGATCGCCTGGAAAGATTTGTGTTACACGGTCGAGGTAGCGGCGGCAACGCCGAAAAGTGAAGACGCGAAGAACAAGCAGCAGATGGAGACGGCTTCGAAAACCGTGAAGAAGCAGTTGTTGCACAACATTTCGTCCGCGGCTCAGCCGGGCCGCATGTTGGCACTCATGGGAAGCTCGGGGGCGGGAAAGACGACACTTTTGGATGTCATTGCGGGTCGTAAAAATACTGGAATCATCACCGGTGAGATCAAACTCGACGGTCACGTCGTCAAACAAGAAACATTTGCTCGTTTGACGGCGTATTGCGAGCAAATGGATATGCACAACGAGTTTACGACGGTGCGCGAAGCGTTGGAATTTAGCGCGAAACTTCGCTTAGATCCATCAATCAGCGATGAAACTCGACATGCTTTTGTCGATGAGGCGCTTGAAATTCTCGAGCTCGACAGCATCGCGGGCCGAATGATCGGAACTGCGGGGAGTGAGACTGGTCTTGCTCCGGGTCAGCGGAAAGTACTCACCGTCGCGGTGGAACTCGTGTCGAACGCCCCCGTCTTCTTCCTTGACGAACCCACGTCCGGTTTGGATGCGAGAAGTGCGTTGATCGTGATGAAGGAGGTTAAGAAGGTTGCTCAGCTGGGTCGCACAGTCATCAGCACCATCCATCAGCCTTCCATGGAGATCTTTGTCATGTTCGATGACATGCTTCTTCTCCAGAGAGGCGGCTATCAGGTTTTCTTTGGTGAGCTCGGACCCGGGGGAGCCACCATGGTGAATTACCTGCAATCACTCAATATTTCGTTCCCTCTTCCCGCTGGAATGAATCCAGCCAGCTGGATGCTCGATGTTCTCGGCGGTAACGATTCAAGCGGAGGCGTGAGCATGAAGGAAGGAGCGCCGCGCCGCAATAATTCAGTCAAGCGTAACTGCTCGGTGAGGCGCATTGGTAGCGGAATCACATTGGATGGATTAGTTCTCGATCAGAAATTTGCGGCGAGTGCTCAAGGTCAAGAAGCGATGGAGTTGGTCGATACCATAAGTAGACAAGGTGTGGATTCAACAATGATCAGCTTTGCGTCACCGTACGCGAGCTCTCTGAAAACGCAGTTCGTCACCGTGCTCGCTCGCGCCAGCAACTCTCAAATGCGCGATATTGGTTACAACTGTGGACGAATCGGTATTTTGACCGTTTTGTACAGCATTTTTGGTGTCATTTACGTTGATCTGGATACCTCCGATGAAGCTGGAGTGCAGTCCATGGTCGCGTGCGTCTTCATGACGAGTATATTCACGGGCATCATTTGCATGAACAGCGTCATGCCAGTTCGCGTTCGTGAACGTGCCGTGGCGTTCCGTGAGCGAAGCTCATACATGTACGACGCCATTCCATTCTCCCTGGCTCAGGCGGCCATAGAAATTCCGTGGATCGCAGTCGTCAGCATCGTGACGGTGATTCCGATGTACTTTCTCGTCGGTATGATTCCAACCGCCGAGCGACTCTTCTTCCATATCCTCATCAATTTCATGGTGTCATTCACCTTTTTAAGCTTTGGGCAAGCTGTCGCATGCCTGTGCTCGACGATTGAAACGGCACAGGCCGGTACCTCCGTTTTCATCCCAATCGCCTTCTTGTTTGGGGGATTGTATTTGCCGCTTCCGCAGATACCGGTGTACTGGCAATGGGCGTATTACATCAATCCGGTGTCTTACGCGATTCAATCAGTCGTCGCTCCGCAGTTTGAGCGTCGGGATTGCACCGGACCTTACCCGAACGGTAACTGTCCGACGATTCAAGCTTTCCGCGGAACGTATTTCGAGACAATCGACACGTTGTCGTACGTGGAGCAAAAATACAGAGTCAAGTTCAACGAACGCTGGATAGCGTGCGGATACCTCGCCATTTTTATGTTTGGTGTGCAGTTTCTGCACTCCTACTTCTTCAAAACGAGTAAAGTCGTGAAACGATAGAGGGCGGCGTTCGCGGACAACTCTCGCGCGTATCCGCCGCGCGCGCACTCTCGCACGAGCGAGGTAAAACAATTACTTTGGCGTTTGTAATTTGTCCATCTTTATCACCATCACTTCATCGCGTTCGTCCTCCGTACGTCCCCCCTCCCGCGGCCTCGTCGAGGGTCTTTTCCACCGCCGCGTGGCCCTCTCTCGGCGTCTTTCCCCACCGACAGGACGGGACGAGTTGGTTGACGCCGTACGCACTGCGAGGCGGGCGTACCGGCACGCGTCGATCGCGCGCGACGTCGACGCGAGGAGAGAAGACGCGAGTTTCCTTCGTTTCATCGTCCGTTCGTCGCCGTCGTCGTCCCCGGTACCGTTGACTCGGTCTAGTCGCGTTCGGTAGCGGCGCCGTTCCCCTCGATCGAGAATGAGCGCGACGAACGCAACTTCGGCCATAGCCGGCACGTCCAGCGCCAAGACGAACCCACAGGATGGCATTAGCTCAGATTCCGCCGCCGTGGCGAGAAGGTACGACGCGACGCGCGACCATCGCGGAGAGGATTCGAGAGAGGTTCGCGAAGCGCGAGACGGACGCCGGGCCCCGCGCCGAGGCGGGGCGGAATGCGACTGATTCGACGCGTCGAGCGCGCGGATGCGCGATCCAATGCGTGATACTGACGTTTTTCATTCATTTCGTTCGCCGTTTGCGTGAAAAAGGTTACAGAGTGAGTTGATGAGCTTGATGATGAGCGCGGACAGCGGCATCTCCGCGTTCCCGGACGGCGATAACATCTTTTCTTGGGTCGGTACAATAGAGGGACCGGTGGGAACGTGCTACGAAAAGTTACGGTATAAACTTTCGCTCACGTTCGCGAATGATTATCCATTCAAGGCACCGACGGTCAAATTCGAAACTCCGTGTTTTCATCCCAACGTCGATCAGTACGGAAACATTTGCCTCGACATTTTGAAGGAAAAGTGGAGTCCCGTGTACAATGTGCGGACCATTTTACTGAGCATTCAGTCCCTGTTGGGCGAACCGAACAATGATTCTCCGCTCAACGTCGCCGCCGCCCAGCTCTGGGCGTCTCCCGAAGAGTACAAAGCGGTGCTCTTAAAGAAGTACAAAGAGGATGTCAAGCTTTGACGGCGCGACCGCTAGCCCTTTTGTCGACTGAAGATTTCAGCTCTGCACGTCCCCGCGCAGGTTCGCGTGCACCTTGTCTGTAACATTCATCATCATTTTACCTCCACCTCCCCATTCCTCGCCCGCTCGCACTCCCGGGGAGAATCGCGGCGTCCGCGTCTCGGCGTCGTCCCACCCTCACACCGCTCCTCGCCATGGAGACGAGCCTGCGTTACGATCCCTCGCGTCGTGCCCTGTGTCTATTCGCGAAAGAGCGGTTCGCGAGCTCGGATGATGTCATCCTCACGGTGCGTTCGTCGTCGACGCCTCTCGCGCGCCTCGTCTCGCTCGAAAAAGAGCGCGAATCGTCGTCCAGAGACTCACCATTCTCATCCCTCGCGCGCATCCTCCGTCGCCGCGCAGGTTTCTGGGAATTTAGACACTCGAGATGGACGCATGGAGGGCAAAGCGCACGTTCGTAAACGACTCTTCGCGCCGTCCAGGTCCACACCGCTCCTACCGGACAGGGCGGACGTCGGGTTGACGTACGAGACGGTGAGAGACGACGTTCGCTGCGGAGCTCGGGTGAGGAAAACGGTGGACGTTTCACCGTCTGGAAACGGCACGAGCACTCTGGAATTGAAAGCGGGCGTCTCGTACGGGATGAAGCATCAGAAACCTGAGGTGGAGGGTAAACTAGAGCTCACGCAAAAGGTGTTCAACTTTCAAGAGGACCAAGACTTGCGTCTGCGCGTCGGCTACGATTTGGTGACGCGAAAACCGTACGCAAACATTCGAGAAAACAATTGGAGCTTCAAGACGGATTTCCAAAAGAGCTGGAGCGTGCGTTACGATTTATGAGTCGAACCTTGTAGTGGATATGTGTGCGTTCATCATTACGTTTATTACATGTGCAACGTGAGCGTGCGCCTCCTCGCGTTTACGCGATGACGCCGGCGCGTTCTTCTTCGTCTGAGTAGTCTTTGAGCGCTCGCAGAACGTTAGCCCAAGCGTCACGCTCGGCCAACAACTTTCTATGTAAACTCTCCGCGATGCGCATTGATTTACCGGCGTATTCGCTGTCAGCGCTCCCCTTTTTGCCGGTTTCTTGCGTCTTCGTCGGGCGACACTCGCGTCCCTCGTCCTTTCCTCTGGACGTCGTCGTCGAGCGAGACTTCTGGCGCCCGTCCACGTGCGCCTCCATGCCAAAACTGGTCTCGTCCGTGTCCACCTCTATTTCGGGCTCTTTGAATTCGTATACATCCGCGCTGCAATCTTCCTCCGCCTCTTTGGCGCCTCCCTCTTCTTTATCGAGAAACGCGAGAAACTGCGCGTGCGCGTCTCGGCGCGGCGACAATTCCAATCGCACTTCGTGTGAAAACGTCGCCACGGGTCGATGACAATTATTCGGCTTAAAGATCGTCCTCACGCCGTCGCTTCGCGCGGCATCGTTCTCCGGCGGCACCACCTCCCCCGACGCGGCGCTCTCGAATATCTCGACGTTGCCCGTCCGTACGTTCTTCGCCATGAGAAGCACCACGTGCCGCGCCGAGCGGTCCGCGTGACGAGAGACGACGTCCCACACGCCGGACGGACCGAGCACGTCCAACATGTACCCGACGCACGGTCCCGGAAACCCACGCAACGCCTCCACCTCCAGACACTCGAAATCTACGACGACGTAATCGGGTTCGCCGCCCAATCCCTCGATCAACTCGTCCACCGTCCCGTCGTCGTCGCCCTCCTCGCGCGCGCGCGACACGAGATCGCACATCCAATCCAACTTACTCAATGCGATCTCCCTCGACGTCGCCCCCTTGTACACCACCGGTCCGAGCGTCTCCACCGTCCCTACGCGCACCGTCACCGGCGCACCATCGCGTTCGCGCATCGCCGCGCGCGCGTGATACGCCGCCGTCGTCTCTCGCATCGCCACCGCGCCCTCCTCGCAATCGACGCAGTGCACGATTCTCCGGTGAATCGTTCGCGTCTCCGTTCGCGTCTCCGTTCGCGCGCGCGTTGTCGACGACGGCGACCGACCGCGCTTTCCCATCTCGGACGAGCGCTCGAGGCGCGCTCGGGGGGAGACGACGGGCGCGCAATCGAGGCGCGCAATCGTCGCGACAATCAAATCGATCACCCAACCAACATCCGGGCACCCGACACGAACACACCCGATTTCTTACTTTCAGACATTCGTCACGTAGTGTGCGCACTGTAGAGCCATCGATCTCCTTTTACACATGAAATTTCGACCGGAGATGCGACCGACGAACACTGCACTGCAATGAACGCTCCGAGACCGGGGGTGGGGTGCGTAAACCCTTGCACAGGGTTTAGGGTTTAGGGCTGCGCGAGGGTTTAGGCATCCATCGACCGTCGGGGCATCGCTCGAGAGAGGATGAGAAGAGGAGACACGGAGACGAAGAAGACGCGTCACTGGTCGCTCGTCGTGGTGTCGGCCGCGCGTGACGCGGGAGGTGGTGCGGACACGCATGGCGAACGTCGCGCGCGCGGTGCGGTTTCGACCGTGCGTCGACATACACGACGGTAAGGTGAAACAAATCGTCGGGAGCACGCTGCGGGACGGGGTCACCCCGGGGGACGCGTCGTCGGAGACGCCGGCGACGAATTTTGAGACGGAGATTCCGAGCGCGGCGTACGCGGAGATGTACAAGCGAGATGGAATCTACGGAGGGCACGTCATCTTGCTGAGCAAGGACGAAGGGACGACGCGGGCGGCGAAAGAGGCGGCGGCGGCGTTCCCGGGCGGGTTGCACGTGGGCGGAGGCGTCAACCCGACCAACGCGGGTGAGTTTCTCGATGCCGGCGCCTCGCACGTGATCGTGACGAGTTACGTGTTCAAGGACGGCGCTCTGGACGAGCGCGCGCTGGACGAAATGGTTCGCGCCGTCGGCGCCGATAAGCTCGTCCTCGACCTCAGTTGTCGCCTGGACGGCGACGGCGTGTATAAAGTCGTCACCGATAGGTGGCAAAAGTGGACGGATTTAGCCGTCGACTCGGCGACGATGGAGCGCTTATCGAAGTGTTGCGACGAGTTTCTCGTGCACGGGGTGGACGTAGAGGGGATGAAACTCGGCATCGACTTGAAGCTCGTCGAGCTTCTCGGAGCGTCGTGTCCCATCCCCGTGACGTACGCGGGCGGGGTGCGAAGTCTGGAGGATCTCGAACTCGTCAAGGCGGCGGGTAAAGGCATGGTCGACATCACCGTCGGGTCCGCTCTAGATTGCTTCGGTGGCGCGCTCAAGTACGACGACGTCGTCGCGTGGCACAACCGGCAAAAAGTAGACGTAGCGTAGCGTAGCGAGCGCGCGGGCACTAGAAAAAATGTGAGGACGAACACTGTTTATTTTTAAGCTAGGCGTGAACCACTGTCTTACACCGGTGTATATGCTATAATTTCGACGCCGACACGCACAACCCCCCTTATCGGTTCGCCTTCGCGACGCGCTCCAACTCATCCTTCTTCTTGATGGCGTAAGAGTTGGAGGAACCCTTTGCGGCGTTGATCAACTCATCCGCCAAGCACTCCGCGATGGTCTTCACGTTACGGAAGGCGGCTTCGCGAGAACCAGTCGTCAACAAGTAAATGGCTTGGTTGACGCGACGAAGCGGGGAAAGATCAACGGCTTGACGGCGAACCACACCGGCGGAGCCGATGCGCGTCGCATCTTCACGCGGACCGGCGTTGATGATGGCATCGACGATGACTTGGATCGGGTTTTGGTCCGTGAGCAAGTGAATAATCTCCATGGCGTGCTTGACGATGCGCACAGCCATCAACTTCTTGCCGTTGTTGCGGCCGTGCATCATGAGAGAGTTCACCAAGCGCTCGACGATCGGGCACTGCGCCTTGCGGAAGCGCTTCGCGGCGAAACGGCCGGCGGTGTGCGGAACGTAGACCGCATACTTCGGCTTCACCGCGATGTAATCCTATAAATCAAACACAACACACGCGGTCGAGGTCAGTCTTCCGTTCGCGGGAACGGCGCGTGGACTCGAGCCCCGGGTGACGTTTCGAGAATCGCGCGTGCGACGACTCTCGACGTCGAATCGCGCGAGAACGATTTCGATGCGTCTTTTCGCGCGCGTGCGACCCCATTCACGACGCGAGACGCGCCGGAGAATCGTCTCGATCCGTCCGCGCGCCTCGGTCAGGGTTTTCGTACGCAACGCATCGCATCGCGCGCTCTGCTCGTCGAACCGCGTTCGCGCGCGCTCACCTCCAACGAGATGTCGTTGATCTGCGAGCGCAAAATCACATTCGTAAGTAATTCGTTCGCGTCGCGGTCGCGCATCCTCCGTCGCGACGCTCTTCGTCCGAACGTTCGCGCACTCATCCATCGCGCGTCTGACCCTAATACGCCCTCGGTCCGATCTCCGTCGCGAAGTCACGCGCTCGACGCGCGACGTCGCGACGCGCGCGCGCGAAGCGAAAGACTCACCTCGACGTCATCGAACGTCCACTTGCCGAAGAGCTTGATTTCTTGCGTGGTCGCCATGTTGAGCGCGTCGCACAGAGGCGGGTCTCAATCGCACCGCGCGCGAAATGGCTCGGGATGGCGCGGTGGCGAGTCGTCGATGGAGATCTACTCTCTCACTGTTTACCCATATGGGATGCCATAGTCTCATTTTCGAGTCGAATGGGGGAAACGATGCGTTGAATACGAGAAAGAGAGAGACGAGACGAGACGAGACGAGACGAGAGACGGGTGCGTCGACGGTCGACGGGAGAGAGCAAGACGGCGCACGAGTTGCAAAAGACGGAGTCTGGCAGAGCGAAGTTGGCGCGCAGACAAGCGGAGAAGGAGCGAGTCGCGAACTTTTGATCGACGCGTGTACGCGTGTTGTGACATGTAAAACGGCGGGTTATACCACCGACAGACGCTCCGCGTGTAATTAGATGGCTACTACATAACATAGTCGCGTCAGCCCAATCGCAAGTGCGGTTTCGTCATGGCTTCCAGCTTGGACCCGGGTGAGAATTCGTCCCAATCGAAGTAAACCTCCAGCATGACCAAGTGATGGTATATTTCTGTCAAACTGCGAGGCTCGAGAAACAGATTTCCGCAGTGCGCGAGAATCATTTTCATATCCTTCTCGATCGGCGCGAAACGCTTACAGCGCAGGCGCATCAAAAAATCATTCACGAGAAGTTGACAATAGTGCACTCTCTGGAAGTGTGGGCTCTCCACGGACGCGCCTCCGCCCCATTCAATCTTCCACGGTGGCTTTCCCACCCAATTTCCGACCCCTTCCTTCAGGCTAAAATGCACGCCATCGCTCTGGCGCTTCGCCAGGAGCGCAATCTTCTTCCCCGCTCGCACCTGCACGCCCCTCTCGAGATATTGCAACGCTTGTCCCCAGTAGTGTTCTTGATTCTCCTCACCGCCTGGATGGTCATCCCGCCCATCGTCGTCGTTCATCGATGCGACTAGATCGGACGCGGTCGGCGTCGCCGCGGGCGTCGCCGGGGCGACGAAATCCTTGCTCCGCGGATTGGCGGCCATGTTCTCTCGTACTCGTCGAATGGAGTCTTCCATGTTTTTTTTCGCCTTTGCGCCGTCGAAATCTCCGAGTATCGCGTCACCATTTTCAATCTCTCCGCCTTTCCCGATCCCCGGCGGCGCCGTCGTGATCGTCTCCTCCTCGTCCATGTGCAAATCGAACCAAAAGCACACCGCGTTCAAGTATCCGTGCGCGATTGTTTCGACTTTGAGCACCGTCTCCCGCGACTTGCTCTTTTGCGAATCGTCGAAGAAGAACTCAAAAACCTTTTTCGGTTTCGTCAACACGCGATACGATTGGTCTTTCATGTACGTCGCCTCGTACGAGCTATCCCATCGGTACTTGTTGAACGAGCTCATGTCGAAACCATCCACCTCGCTCGTGTACGACTCGACGCCGGCGCAATAAATCGTCGCCGCGGCGGGAACGACGCCACAAGACGACGCGGCGACGTTTCGCTTTACCGATTCAAGCAGAAAAAGCACCTGATCTCCGGTGAGACCGGCATCGAACACATCTAATGTGATCAAATTCACGCCTTCGTACGGCGTGTGTTTGCCGCGTTCGAGCAGGGTCGCGTCCTTCTTGAGCACACTCACTCGAGAGCCGAAACCATTCGCCGCGACGTTGCGTCGAGCAACGGTGACAAGAGAAGGGTGAGTGTCGCAAGCAACGACCGACTCAGCGCCTGCTCGGGCGGCAAGCATGGCGAGGACACCGCTCCCGGTGCCGACGTCGAGAGCGCGAACGGTTTCTCCGCGAGCATGAATTCGATCAATCTGTCTCGCGATGGCGTCGGCGTACGCGTGCGAGCGAGCGTCGTCGCGTAACATGTGAAAATGATACTTTGGAAAACTGGCATCTCTCTTGGAAAGGTCGTCGTATTCAGCATCCTCTACACTGAATTGAACGCCCACGGTGTTGTGCGCGCACGTAAGCGGAAGAACCATGCCGTTTTCAACTTGTATCTTACCGGGCATAAACTGCACGGCGGCGCGCATCGAAGACGGCGATTCGCTCTCACCGGGTCTCGTCGATATTCGTATGTCATCGATCAGAGTCATGTCGTACCAAAACACGATGGCGTTAAACTTGCCTCGTTTTGTGAACGTCAAATCAACCATGCATTTTTCGCTCGAATCTGGAGGAATCAGAAAATCAAACTGGAATACTTGCAAAGGCTCGCTCAGCGGGACGAAGGCGTCGTCGCAAAGGTCCACACCAGATAAATACGTCGGATGAAAACGATAACCATCGATCGCGTCGAGGCTCAAACCATCGAACGCAGGCGTTCGCATCTCCACTGCTTGCGCGTACATCGTCGCGCTCGATGGCACGACGATTGCGTCCGGAAGGAGTAAGTTGTCCAACGCGTGGCGCATCGCCGGAACGATTCCCGAGCTGAGCAATCCATCATCGAATACGTCGCAAATGCACAGATTGCACGATATCGGGACGTCTCTAAGCAAGGCGAGATCGGTAGGCCTCTTGTACACAACCTTGACTTGATCGTCGCTGTATCCGTTGCTCAACAAGTTCTCTTTACACGCCATTGCGAGATACAGCCAACGCTCCGTCGCCGTGACGTGATGCGCACCGGACTTCAAAGCACACATGGCGTTGAGTCCAGCGCCGCATCCGATGTTTAAAACTCTTGCATCTTTCGCGTCGCCGTGCAATTTGTCGACGGCTCTCTGTATCGCCGACGCGAATTTTGATCGACGAACTCCGTCTTCGAGCACCTTGAAATGACGTTTCGGAATGCGAATATCAGTTTGAATCGTCATGTAGTTGTACGTATCCTTCAAATGATAATCGTTCTCCGCTTGAAACGGCGTGAGAAGCTTGTTCGGTAACATGTCGCGAGGATGGACGCGATGCAGAGGCGCCGAGAAGGGCAGCTGCGAGATGCGTTCGCTCGTCTTTCCCGAGCTCGGTAGAGCGTGTTGTCGTTCTTTACCGCGCCCGTGGTACAAGTCACGAATGATCGCCTCCGTCGATTCCTCGAGACCTCGCTTCAATTCAAGATCGTTCGGCGACATGGAAAGACCTCGCTCAAACTCCATTTTCGCCAGTCTCGGCTCCTTCAATCCCATCAGTGCGAATCCTTTCCTCGCATATCCTTTCACGAAAGTCTTCACGGTGCCATCGTCACTTTGCGTCTGCGTGAAACGTTCGTTGGCGAGCGTCTGAGCGCGATGACCGTCCCACAAAGCTTCTTCGAACAGACCTAAATTCAAGTAAGCGACGGCGCGATTGGCGTGACAAACGAACAAGGTCGGATGCGTGACGTTGTTCTCGGCAATTTTTCTAAACAATTTGGCGTACGACACGATGCACCGCACGTCGTCGCCACTCTTCAAATGTCGCACCGCTTCGTTATTCAGATCTGTCAGCGACCGCGATTTGAACGATCTGTCTGCGGCGAATTCGGCGTCTCGCTCCCTGATGAGTAAGAGTCGCACGCGCGTGTCGCGTTCGTCGACGTCATTGGCCACGACGTCGTCGTCGTCCCCCAAGCCCTGACGATCCAGCGTCGCTCGAACGGCGTCGACGGCCTCGTCCTCGAACTCCGACTCCGACTCCGATTCCGATTCCGATTCCGCGTCGCCTCCGTCGTCATCGCTCGACGCGCTCTCTCGCGCGTCTCTCGTCTCGGCGGGCGTTTTCGTCTCTCTTTCGTCAACGCGCCCATCGGCGACGATCGTCACCGCGGGCGACGTCGCGGTCATCGCGCGAGGCGACGCGGGCGCGTATGACGCGCGACGTTCGTCTTCGGTGCGTCTAGGAGACAGCGCGCGCGTCGCGCGCGTGCGCGTCGCGCAGTGCCGCGCGCGCAAAGGCGGTCGCGAGTCGGGCGTTTTTCGTCTCGAGCGTTTTTTCCATCACGCGCGGTGTTCGGCGGAAGATGAGAGGGACAAAGATGATGACGTGCCATACAAGAGGAAAGGGAAGTTGTCGACTGGAATCGAGTTGTCGTGGACGTCGCAACTTCGTTCCTTCTTCATCCCCATTCCTCCCGCCGTCATCTCGCAAAACTTTTCGCTCGCGACGAGCGAGGTACCGATTGCTAGGAATTCATTTCATGTCTAACTTACAGGCGACCGTGGCGTTGGACGTGCCGGCCTCGTTCAAGCCGCCGTGTAAGAGCAAATAGCTATTCTTTGTCGCGGCGGACGCGACGATCGTCGCGGACATTCCTTCTCGACCGACGAGCTTTGTGTCGCACATCTTTTCCCACGCGCACTTCTCTTCGTCCACGCATTTCCTCACGTCGAGCCAATACGCGTCGCACACCGGTTTTTCGTTGTCTCCACCGCCGACGATGATCCATTTATTCCCGAAAGTTGCGGCGGCGTGCATGGCGCGCCGGCACGGTGCGTCTTCGCGTCGATCTGCGGGGCACGCAACGGTTTTCCAAACGTCGCTTGCGGCGTCGTACACGTCGACCGATGAGCAATCGTGCAGTTCATTTCCGATCGAACCGCCACAAACCAACAAGTACCTATCATCGACGGATATCGCCGTGTGACCGCTTCGCGCGTGTCCCGCGCTCGCGAGTTGACGCCACGAAGACGTCGACGGAACGTATTGCCATAATTCATCCAAGTCGTCGCCAGACGCGTCTACGCCTCCGAAAACGAACACGCGATCACCGCACACGGAAGCCGTGTGCATCGATCGCGCGCCAGGAAAACTACCGTCACCGTCGACTGTACACCTCACGTGCGTCCACTTGAATTCACTAGAACCAAAGTTTGCGTCTAAATTCATCACGCTCACCTGTACGTCGTAGAGAGCGTTTTCGTCTAAATCGAACGGTCCTTTACCTCTGAAGACGAACATGTGTTCGCCGACCGCGGCGGACGCGAGACCCGAGCACGTGGACCCGGGCCAATGCAGCGCTTGTTCGTTCCAAACGCCCGTGCGCAAATCGAGCCGCCAAAAGTCGGCGATGAGCTTGCCGCGTCCGCTTCTACCGTGCGAGACGAAGAGTGCGTCGTCATGAAGCAAAGCGCTCACGTGACCCGCTCGAGCGCGTGGAATTTCATCACCTCGATTCGGAAGTTGAATAAATGTTCCCGCTGTCGTCGATGCGAAGCATTCGTCCAAGAACGACGTCGAGGAGCTCGCGCTCGTATCCGTCTGGTGCGTATGCTTCTGCGGCGACACCATTTCTCTCGTTCCGAGCGAACCGTTCGCGAGGGCTCTGTAGTATTCGAGCGCGCACTCCTTGGTCGTCGCGATCATCTTTCTCTTTTGTTTCTCGCTCATATTCTTTGTCAAGAGATGAAACCAATCCGGGTACGCGGACGAGACGACTTCGACGTACATCGCCATCGCGCGGCGCCGCTCGAGCGAGCCGAGCATCGACCACGCATCGTGCGCCAACGCGCCCGCTGGATCCCAGAACTCCCACGGCCGCGCGCCCGTGCACGGACCGTTCGACGCCTGCTGTTCCAGCGCGTCTAAAAGCAACATTTTATCTTCATCGAACGACGACGACGACTTCTCACCAGCACCATCATCAGCACCATCGTCGCTCGCGCGCATCATCGCTTCGCGCCCCATCGTGCTCATCGTGCGCATTGCCTCGAGCGGGGGCGCCGACGCAGACGGCGTCGTCGGCGAGCTCGCGCTGACGCACGTTCGAAACGCGCACGCGAGAAAAAACTGCTCCGGTCCTCTCATCGCGGCGAGATGTAATGATGAGCTCAACGAAGTCGAAGTTCATTCATTCACTCATTCATTCGTCGACGCGCGCGCTTGCGACGGGCGGATGCGCGCGTCGAACGCGGCGAAAGTGGCCTTCGTGAGTGGTAACGATGGCGCGACGTTCGGTGAGGTGAACGGGATCGTCTTCGTCGTCTTCGCGGCGGCGTGCGTGTGCGCGCAGATGCGTCGAGTGGTGGTGACACACGATGATGGTTTCGTGCTCGCCTACGCCGGGTTGGCGGCGATGTTCGCGCCCGAACTCGCGCGTTCGGTCGCGGGCGTTGCGTTCACGGGGTGTCTCGCGACGTGGCCGCTCGCGCGACGATGGAGAGACGCGTCGACGCGACCTTCTCACATCGAGACGTCTGTGCTGCGCGAAGGCGTGACGGCGTACAGGTTCGTGTTGACGACGCTGACGATCACGGCGATATTGGCGATCGATTTCGACTTGTTTCCGCGTCGGTTAGGCAAGACGGAAACCTACGGACTCAGTCTCATGGACATCGGCGGCGGGTCGTACGTGTTTTCGAGCGGTTTCGTTTCTTCGCTCGCGCGCTTCGGCGAAGAAAATAGGAGAGGAAGAAAATTTCAAAAGCGAGGAGGATTCCTCGCACTCGTGGCTCTGGGCGTCGCGCGTCTGGCGGCGACGGCCGCCGTGGGCTATCACACCGTGGAGAGCGAGTACGGTCGGTATTGGAATTTTTTCTTCACGCTGGCGCTCGTCAAACTGCTCGCTCCGGCGGCACCGAGCGATGGCGTCGCCTCGACGGCAACGGCGATCGCGGCGATGTATCAGTGCGTTCTCTTGGCGAACGGCGGCGCGCTCGGCGCGTGGATATTACAGGATCCGAGCGAGAGAGTGCATCCGCCGGTTCGTAACCTCGCGGAGTGGTTCCTCTCCGTGAATCGAGAGGGAATTTTTAGTTCGATTGGTTATTTGTGCGTCTACCTGGGAGCCGCGAGTCTCGGAAAGATGTTTTTATTTTCACGCAAAGACGGTGTAGGATCGTTCGGAAAATGGCTTCGCGACGCGGTTTCGATGACGGGAGCGCTCTGGGCTTTGACAGTGTTTTCGCACGAGAGCATCGAGCGCGCGTCACGTCGGGCCGGAAACGCGGCGTACGTGGCGTGGACCTTGGCGTACAACATGCAAGTCATCGTCGCCTTCACGGCGTTGCGTCGACTCGACGCTCGGCAAACGACGGTATCATGCGTGGTGACGTCGGTGAGCACGAATCAACTCTTCGTCTTCCTCTTATCGAACGTCTTGACGGGAGGCGTCAATCTCGCCATGGACACGATGCGCGCGAGCGCGTCGACGGCGTGGTTCATCATGGGCTCGTATCTCGCTATGGTGCTCGGCTGTGCGCGCATGCGGTCGGCGTAGGATGTGAATTACACAAATTGTACACGATGTAAAAATATATATGTATGATTGAAGTGCGCAATTGGTACCTCGCAAGCACCAAAGGGTGAAGTCGATCCAGTGGACCACGCCGGGAGTCATGGCCAGCAGTGATATGCCTGGATGGCGAGATACCGGCGGTTCAATTCTCCAGCGCTTGGTCACTAGCAGGTGTCGCCACTGGACTAGTATCTCAACTCATCTGAAGTTGTGATCTACCCGGATGCGCGCGTGCCGATGTCTGTGCTCTTGTCGAGGGGTAGTGCGAACTTTCTTCAGGCGAAACAGAAGCGGTTGCGGGGTCGCGTGAAATTTCACTTCCAGACTCTCATATTGGCACGAGCACAAGGCAGCTCACCAGCCCGAGCGAGGCGACAAGCGATAAGCCTCGACTTGGACTCGGACTTGAGGCGTACCGACTTGGACTTGGACCTGAGCCGTATGTATTTGGACTTGGGGCGTTTGGACTTGGCGTTGCACTTGGCGTTGGACTGGCATCCCAGTTGCTGTCGCGGTTCAACGTGAGCTTCTGCATGGTGACTTCTGCATTTCCGTTCGAGCTCCCAAGCGTGATCTCCACATTCAATATATTCGAAACATCACTTGGCGCCATCCAACTCGCTACGTAAGACGACCCACTCGACGATTTTGTGTGCAGTGACGCCGCCACGCATGGTGCCGAACTCCACGGCGAGCTCAGTCCACTCACCGTCCCAGCCGTCGCGTGCAGGAACGCCCCCGTACCGAGCCCCGACAGCGTCAGCGTCACCGTCGTACTCGCATTGTACGAGGCGACTGCGGGTGCGGACACGATCGCCGTCGTGGACGTCTGCACGGTCATGCCCATGATGCTCGAGCGCTGGGCGACGTCACTTCCGGTTGCCCCACTCGAAGTACGCGTCGTGCGATCGCACTGAACGTACGTCGGATGTGCGCCAACACCGAGTGCGAAAATGACCGAAGTCAACGTCACCGTGAGCGCGGAGAGCGCCATCGTTCGATGCCGCATCGTCGCGTTGTGACGTTGCTCTCACGCCTTCACAGTGGTACTGTGAAGGCGTGAGAGCAACCGACCATTCCCGTAAGACATGCGTGTTTTTCAAAGCGACCGTTTATGACTCAAGAAAGGGGGACAAGGGAGGTGAAAAACGACGTGGTACCGTACCAGTGTTCATTCAGTACACCAGCCAATTTGTTCATGAACAACGACAAATATCGCCCACGTGATCGAGCGTCGGTCGCGGGAGACGCCGACGCTACGTCACCCGCGAGGAGGAACGATTTATCGATAGCTCGAAATCGATAAACGGAGCGAACATGTGCCCGAACGACGACATCGTCGCGCGCCGCGCGTCGTCACGGCGCAGTATGACGCTCTTCGGAGTGGGTGTTCAGCTGATTGTCGGAATTATCGTCGTCTTCGGGTCGGGGACGCGCGAGGTGGATGCGGCGTGGACGAGTCAAGGCGCTGTGGACCCGGGCGCGCCCGCGAACAACAACATGTTCGCCATGGAGGGCGTTGCGATCTCGGGCGATCTCGCGATCGTGGGGGAGCCAATGCGGGCAGTGAGCAGCGTGTCGAACACCGGCGCCGCGTATGCGTTCAAGCGGTCGTCCGGAACGTGGTCGTCTGCGGTGGCACTGACACCGACGGCGTACGTTGGTGGGGAACATCTCGGCATGGCCGTGGATATTGATGGATACTACGCCGTTGTTGGAGCGCAAAATGAAAATGACGGGTCGACCCCAAACGCGGGTGCCGCGCACGTCTTTGTCTACGATGTGGGCACTCAGGCTTGGACCGTGTCTGCCAAGCTCGTCGCTTCCTCTCGTAACTCAGCTGATAGCTTCGGCTCCGACGTCGCGATCTCTGGAGACACGATCGTAATCGGGGTGCCTGGTTCAAGCAGCGGTAGTGGTCAGGTCATCCCATTTGAGCGTTCGGGAACATCTTGGTCACGCCAGACGGCTATTGCACCGACAGATTTAAGCGCAAACGACGGTTTTGGTAATGCCGTGGCGATCGACGGAAATACCATGATCGTCGGATGTGGCTCTCAAAACTCTGGCGCAGGCGCAGCTTACATCTACACTCGTACGAGCGCGACTTCAGCTTGGACACAGGAGCAAAAGATCACGTTGAGTGGAGCTGATGCCTCAAATTACGACGAGCTCGGCGCGCGCGTTGCCGTCAGCGGAGATACTGTCGCCATCGTTTCCCGACGCATTGCAACCAGTGACTTCGGCGCGGTTTTTGTGTACACTCGAACGTCTGGAAGCTGGTCACGACAGACACTGATCACGCCTCCCACAGGCGCCGTGGAATTTGCTGACTCCATGGCTTTGAATGGCGATTTGCTCGTTGCCGGCGCTCCTGATACCGATTTGACTACTGGCAACGCCGAAGGCGCCGCCTATGTATTTCAACGCGATTCCAGCGGAAACTGGAACCAACTCGTCCGTCTCGAGGCGCACGATGGCTCTTCAGCAAATACACAAAACAACGCAGCGTTTGGCTCTGCGGTGGGCATTCACGGCAACACAGTTATCGTAGGTGCGAGAGGCTACAGTTCCAATAAAGGCCGAGCCTATATTTACCAAGACGCGTCCGTAACAAACAACGGATCGTCGGCGAATTGCGACGCGTCCACGGCTCCCACGAACGGCGGCGTCGGGTCGTGCACGAACTCATTGGCGTCTGGATCCACGTGCCAGCCGACGTGTGACAGTGGCTACACGGTGTCCGGGACGAGCTCGTGCACCGCGGGCACTTTGACCGCGGCGACGTGCTCGGCGAATGCGTGCGACGCGTCCACGGCTCCCACGAACGGCGGTGTCGGGACGTGCACGAGTTCATTGGCGTCCGGGTCTACGTGCCAGCCGACGTGCAACAGCGGATACACAGTGTCTGGGACGAGCTCGTGCACCGCGGGCACTTTGACCGCGGCGACGTGCTCGGCGAATGCGTGCGACGCGTCCACGGCTCCGACCAACGGCGGTGTCGGGACGTGCACGAGTTCATTGGCGTCCGGGTCTACGTGCCAGCCGACGTGCAACAGCGGGTACACGGTGTCCGGGACGAGCTCGTGCACCGCGGGCACTTTGACCGCGGCGACGTGCGACGTGGCATCTCCGAGTTCACAGGCTCCGAGTCCGGCCAGTCGACCGCGCGCGCTCGTCGTCCTCTCGATAACTGCCGTCCTTGTCGTCGCGTAGTTCATCTTGTCGACGCACACAACGTTTCAAGCTTTCAAGCTTCAAAGTCGTTAGTTTTTCGGTAGTGTGAATCACGCCGAATGAATAAAAGACTGCTCCGATAGGCTACTACATTGAGCCCAGTCACACTTGTAAGAAGTCCGAATCTCTTGACGGGTTTAGGGTTTAGGGTTTAGGGTTTAGGGTTTAGGGTTTAGGGTTTAGGGTTTAGGGTTTAGGGTTTAGGGTTTAG